>Ga0116144_10000083_pt1 | contig 121702 bp, 78 predicted proteins | sample AD_UKC035_MetaG_FD_89746 | JGI IMG/M metagenome (GOLD analysis project Ga0116144, IMG submission 89746) | Active sludge microbial communities of municipal wastewater-treating anaerobic digesters from USA - AD_UKC035_MetaG | ecosystem: Engineered > Bioreactor > Anaerobic > Digestate | place...
AAGTGTAATCGACCCCAGCCTGCGAGCAAGCCGCAACCAAATGCTTCGTCGGCGCGCACCTTGCGCAAGTGTAATCGACCCCAGCCTGCGAGCAAGCCGCAACCCCTTCTCCAGCAGCATGACCAGATTGGCAAGTGTAATCGACCCCAGCCTGCGAGCAAGCCGCAACGTCAGCGGCGTGTTATAATCTATGGAGAGCAGTGTAATCGACCCCAGCCTGCGAGCAAGCCGCAACCCAGGCCGGTGCCGCCGTTGGGGACCGTGAAGTGTAATCGACCCCAGCCTGCGAGCAAGCCGCAACCGGTGGCTCTCTGAGTACTGGGCCCGTGAAGTGTAATCGACCCCAGCCTGCGAGCAAGCCGCAACATGATCGGGTCGCTGGTGTTGGGTACGAACAGTGTAATCGACCCCAGCCTGCGAGCAAGCCGCAACGCCGCATTGCGCCCACACACGGTGATGGTTAGTGTAATCGACCCCAGCCTGCGAGCAAGCCGCAACAAAGCGGGATCACGATCACCTTCGATCTCCAGTGTAATCGACCCCAGCCTGCGAGCAAGCCGCAACCACCATGCGTCTGGACCGTCGCCGATCCACAGTGTAATCGACCCCAGCCTGCGAGCAAGCCGCAACCGTGCCGCCGCCGGCCGGGGTTTCCGCCATAGTGTAATCGACCCCAGCCTGCGAGCAAGCCGCAACGCCACCCCCACCGTCATCAATGCCGCCCGCAGTGTAATCGACCCCAGCCTGCGAGCAAGCCGCAACACAAACCAACACCAGGACAGCGGGTGCTGTAGTGTAATCGACCCCAGCCTGCGAGCAAGCCGCAACCGATCAGCAGCGTCTATCAGGCGCTGGCCAAGTGTAATCGACCCCAGCCTGCGAGCAAGCCGCAACCCTGGGCGACTGGGCGGCCGGCCCCTCCTGAGTGTAATCGACCCCAGCCTGCGAGCAAGCCGCAACGGGCAGTGTATCACCCTGCCGTTCGTATCCAGTGTAATCGACCCCAGCCTGCGAGCAAGCCGCAACCTACGTCGGTGCATGCCTGCTCTCCACCGCAGTGTAATCGACCCCAGCCTGCGAGCAAGCCGCAACGGGAAACCCTCATCGGGCAACTTTCCGATGAGTGTAATCGACCCCAGCCTGCGAGCAAGCCGCAACGTACGTCACCACCAACGGCGACCCGATCCTAGTGTAATCGACCCCAGCCTGCGAGCAAGCCGCAACCTGGCCGGTGGTGCAGGCGGACGTGGTGAGAGTGTAATCGACCCCAGCCTGCGAGCAAGCCGCAACTAAGTTCGGCGACGGCACGGTCGTGAGCTAAGTGTAATCGACCCCAGCCTGCGAGCAAGCCGCAACATGCTCTGCGGCGGGAACTCTGGCAGCGGAGTGTAATCGACCCCAGCCTGCGAGCAAGCCGCAACCGCGCGGGGTGGCCGAGCCGCTGCTGGTGCAGTGTAATCGACCCCAGCCTGCGAGCAAGCCGCAACGCCGCCGCGTAACTACAGAGTAGCCCTAAGAGTGTAATCGACCCCAGCCTGCGAGCAAGCCGCAACAGCGCAGGACTCGCAGAGCGCGAACTGATCAGTGTAATCGACCCCAGCCTGCGAGCAAGCCGCAACGCAAAACCTCACGGAGTGCCCAGCTGGCGAAGTGTAATCGACCCCAGCCTGCGAGCAAGCCGCAACCCCAGCGGCGCGCATCCAGCCACCGCCAAGAGTGTAATCGACCCCAGCCTGCGAGCAAGCCGCAACACGGCCCGGGCGTGGTACGGTCTGCCCACGAGTGTAATCGACCCCAGCCTGCGAGCAAGCCGCAACCCAATCCCAACCTGGTCTCAGTCCGAAGCCAGTGTAATCGACCCCAGCCTGCGAGCAAGCCGCAACAACGTACGTGTCGAGTCGTGCGTCAGGAGGCGGTCGAGAGGCTGGTGAGACATGGTTGCCCCCCCCCGCGTCGCCCACTTGTGTACAACGAGCCAACGTAAGCACAGACAGCTTTGGCAAATGCGCGTACGCGGACACGCGGTACCGGCGCTGAGCTGCAGTCGCTCCCTTGGAGTCGCTAACAGCCTGCTGAAGAGCGCCTCGTCGGCAAGGAGGTCCTCGACGATACGGGCGGCGGGGGCGTTCCATGTCGGCCGCAGGGGGCCGACGCTATGTCTTCAACGGTAGTCAGCCCCCACGCCGCAGGGAGGCGGGTTCGCGCATCCGGGGGCGTCTTCATCCCCGTTGCCCTCACCCTACCTTCTCCCGAAGTACGTGTTCAGCGGGGGCTGCGCTCGGTGTCGCGGCTCCGACGGCGCGTGCGCCCTCCGGGCGAAAGAAGAGAAGAGGAGAGTAGCCCCGCGTCCAGGACCTGCAAGGCCCTGGATGGCCGCCCGCTTCCTTCTTCTTCCTCTTCTTCTGAGCCCGCCCGGAGGGCGGACGAACCCGCCGTGGCCGTCCGCACGTCCTCAGCGGCAGCAACCCACGCCTGCCTGGCGCAGGGAAACATAGACCCTCCGCCGCGCGCGTGGTCACTAAACACATACCTGCGAAGGGGAAGTGGTTCTGTTGGACGCTCTTAATAGAGCTGCGGGCTGGCACTCCTAATAGAGCAGTGGGCGGGCGCACTTAATAGAACAGCGGGCGGGCACCGTGGGTGGTGCCCGCCCGCTGCGTGGTCGAGGAGAGTCGAAGCTCGGCGACGCTGATGAGACTTCACTCCGTCGCCGGGAGGGTGGAGAGCGCGTCGCAGCGCCGGCGCTCGCCCCCTCACCCTGCCCTCTCCCCAAAGGGGAGAGGGGAAGTCACAGAGGCGTTAGAAAGAGCAGCAGGCGGGCGCACTTAATAGAACAGCGGGCGGGCACCGTAGGTGGTGCCCGCCCGCTGCGTGGTCGGGGAGAGTCGAAGCTCGGCGACGCTGATGAGACCTCACTCCGTCGCCGGGAGGGTGGGGAGCGCGTCGCAGCGCCGGCGCTCGCCCCCTCACCCTGCCCTCTCCCCAAAGGGGAGAGGGGAAGTCACAGAGGCGTCAGAACTGGGCCACCTTCTCTTCCTCTATGGGAAGGAACTTGTCACGGGCGGCCGGTGTGGACCCGGACGCGGACGCCGGTGCGGGGGGCTGCGCCTTGGTGCCCGAGGCAGCAGCGCGGACTGCCGGGGCCGGTTTGCTCTTCCGCCGCTGGTTGGCGGAGTAGGAGTCGGAGACGCGGAGTTGCTCCTGGTCCTTGCGGCCGTGGATCAAGCCCGCCAGGTCACGTACGACGGCCTGCACGGCCTGGGCCTGCGCGGCCAGCTCCTCCGCAGCGGAAGCACACTCCTCAGCGCCGGCCGCGTTCTGCTGCGTCACCTTGTCCATCTGGGACACGGCCGTGTTGATCTGGTCCACGCCCTGCGTCTGCTCCTGGCTGGCGCGGGCGATGCCGTTGATCAACTCGGTCACCTTGGCCACGTTGCCCACGATGTCGCCCAGGGCCTTCGCCACCTCGCCCGCCACGTTGCTGCCTTCGCGGGCCTTGGAGACGGAGTCCTCGATCAGGCCGGTGATCTCGCGCGACGCCTGAGCGGCCCGCTGGGCGAGGTTACGCACCTCATCGGCCACCACCGCGAACCCCTTGCCGTGCTCGCCGGCGCGGGCGGCTTCGACCGCGGCATTGAGGGCCAGCAGGTTGGTCTGGAACGCGATCTCCTCGATGACCTTGATGATCTTGCTGATCTCGCTCGAGGAGTCGTTAATGGCCGACATGGCGACGTTGAGGGCCTCCATGGTCTTGTCGCCGTGCTGGGCGGCCGTGCGCGTCTGCTCGCTCAGGTCGTTGGCCTGGCGGGCGTTGTCGGCATTGGTGCGGGTCATGGCGGCCATTTCCTCGAGCGAGCTGGAGGTCTCTTCCAGGGAGGACGCCTGCTCACTGGCGCCCTGGGCGAGGTCCTGCGACGCACCGGAGACCTGCCCGGCGGCATCGTTGACCTGCTCGGCACCCTCGTTCAGGCCGGTGATGATCCGGTTGATCGGACGGACGATGCTGCGGGTAATGACGTAGGCGAGAAGCACGCCAAGAACCAGGGCACCGGCCGTCATGAGCAGGGTCATGATGTTGGTGCGTGCCGTGCGTGTCTCCATCTGCTCTTGGAGAGTGGACTTGAGTTCCTGCATGCCGGCGACGATCTGCCCGGCCACCTTGGCCATCTGGGTGTCGCTGGCGCGCGCCGTGAGCAGACCCTGGTAGTAGCGTTGCCCGGCCGCCTCATAGTCGCTGAGATACTGGCGAATCTGCCCGGCCGCGGCTTCCAGTTGCGGATCGCCCTTGACGATGGTGGCCCAGGCCTCCAGGCCGTCCTTGGCAACCTTCAACTGTTCCTGGTACTTGGTCCACTGGGCGTCGGCGTTGGTGGCGAGCAGGTACACGGCGCAGACACGGAGCAGCAGGAAGGGCTGCATGACGTCCTTGTCGAGGCGGTCACTGATGTTGGCCCAGCGCATGATCTGGTCGGCGTCGCGGCTGGTCTGGGCCGCGTCGAGACCTGGAGCGATGGTGTTCTTGATGATGCTGGCGTTGCTTTCGGTGAAGCTCCAGCCGATCTTGCCCCAGGCGGCGAAGGCCTCGTCGCGCTCGGTGCGGGCCTGTACCTGCTGGTCGAACGTACCCTTGTATTCTTTGGCACTGGCGGCCACGCTGTGGACCAGAGTCTGCTGCTTGGCGTCCAGGCCGGCGGCCGCGGCGAGCGTGTCGAGCTGCTTGACGAGTTCGGCCTGGGCGTCGTACCACTTGTCGGCGGCGTTCTTGTCCTCGCCGTCGGACTTAGTGAAGCCGCGGAGGGCGAAGTCGCGCCGCAAGGTGGCGCATTGGTTCAGTTCGTCCAGACAGTCGGTGCCTTGGCGGTCCAGAGCTGTCGTCGCCGAGACGCTGCCCAGGCCGATCCAACTCACCACTCCCAGGACGCCGGCGATAACAATGACGACCCCGAAGCCCAATGCCATTTTCGTTGACAGGTTCATGATGTGCCGTTCCTCGCTGAGGTTGCCAGTGGTTCCGTCTGGTTGGGGCTGGCCGGAGCAGGCCGGGCGTGGGCGCAGGAATTGAGCCGTAGCGAAAGCATGCACCCCGACCGACACTGCCGGCTACACTTCAGCCGCAATGCCCTGCTGCCTCCCGCGGGTTCGCGGCCGGGAGACCTGCCAGGCAGGACGGACCCGGCTCCCCGCACAGTTGGGCAGCGTGCTTGTCATCGGCAGGGGCAGCAGGAAGGACGATGGAGAGTACGCTCCAGTTCAGAGGAGGCGCCGCTGTCACAGGCCCGGACGCAGCCGATAATCGGCGCCGGCGCTGGCCGTCGGCCGCACCGCGACGGTCGCGGCTCGGTTTGCAGGCGCGCAGGGCTGCATATCGGTCCTTGTGTCACCCGCAGGGGTGGTCGGGGCGTTACGCGTCAGCAAGCCCCTCGCGGATGGCGAAACGGGTAAGCTCGACCCGGTCGTGGATGTCGAGCTTGCCCATGAGGTTGGCACAGTGGCGGTTGACCGTGCGTTCGCTGAGACAGGCGGTCTGCGCGATTTGTTTCTTCGACATCCCGCGGGCAAGGTAGCGGAGGATCTCGACTTCGCGTCCCGACAGGGCGGAGGCCCGCGAGTGCGGTTGCTGTGCCAGACGCATGCCCTCGGCAGTGAAGACGATGCGGTCCGCGACTTCCGGCGAGTAGTAGGCGGCGCCGCCCGCCACCGCGCGCAAGGCATCCACCAGCGTAGCGGGCGGTTCTCCCTTGGTAAGGTAACCCGAGGCGGACACGGACAAGGCCCGTTCGATGTAGCGGTCATGGACGAAGGCGGTCAGGAAAACAACGCGGGTGTCGGGGCAGGCGCTCTTGATGCGGCGGGCGGCCTCGAAGGACTCCAGCCCGGGCATGTCGATGTCGAGCACGACGATATCGGGTTTGTGCTTGAAGGTGAGAGCCACGGCATCTTCAGCCCTGCCCACGCCGGCAAGCACCGTGAACTCCGCCGTCGCCTCGATGTGCCGCGCCAGCATGTCGCGGAGCAGCGTGTGGTCGTCCGCGAGAATGACCGAGACCGGTCGCGTCACGTGAGTACCTCCCGGACCGTGGAGCGGTGCAGCAGGCGCGCGGCCACGTCTACGAGTTCGGTCATCCGAAACGGCCGGCGCAGAAGCGCGGCATCCGGGCCGAGCGTGTCGTCGCGTCCAAGGGGCGCGTCGTCGGTAATGAGCAGCGTGGGGGCGTTGATCCCCTGCCGGCGGAGGGCACTGAGGCACTCCGTAGCGGGGCAGGCGGGTACGTCCGTGTCCAGAATGAGCAGCTTCAGGCTGCTTCGGGACCGGCCGCAAAGCCACCGCACCGATTCGTCGTCACCGGCCTGGATGACGGGGTGTCCGAGCGACTTCAATCCGCTCGCCATGATCTCACGCATGTCGCGGTTGCGGGCCGCCAGCAGCACGACACCAGGATCGGCTCCTGCGGCAGACCTTCTCGCGCCGGGAGACGGCGCACCCGAAGCAGGGTCACGTTGACAGACGTCCGGTCCCTCACGGTCACCGTTCGGATCGGCTGGGCAGAGTGACGCGGGGCCCTCGAGCGCGGGGACCGTCGGCAAGGGCGGGGCAATACACGGGAGGGTAATCACGAACGTGGATCCACCGCCCACCTGGGAATGCACGTGAATCTCACCCCCGTGGTTCTTGATGATTCCCTGCACGACGGGCAGACCCAGGCCGGTGCCCTGACCGGGCTTCTTCGTGGTGAAGAACGGCTCAAACAGGCGTGCCTGGACGGTCGCTGACATGCCCACGCCGGCGTCAGCGACTTCGAGGCGCGCCCACTGAGTCGCCTGCTCCGGCGGCCCAGGCGCCGCGGCCGGGCGTCGTTCGCTTGACACCGAGAGGCGCAGCACCCCGCCCATCGGCATGGCGTCACGGGCGTTGATGGCCAGGTTCAGCAGCACCTGCTGCAACTGGTTTCCGTCGGCGTTCACCCAGAGAGAAGGCTCGCCGGCCGTCTCCAGACGCAACTCGATCGCCGCAGGCAGCATGCGCCGCAGCAGTCTCGCAGCGTTCTCGACGACGGTCGCCAGGCGCAGGGGTTGCAGGTTGACGGGGAGTCGGTGTCCGAACGTCAGCAGCGAGCGCGTGACGGCGACACCTTGCGCGACGGCCTGCTCAATGCCAATCAGTGCCGACTGAACCTCGGGGTTCCGACCCGTGGCGCCTCGGATCTGCTCGACACCGCCCAGCACGATGGGCAGCAGGTTGTTGAACTCGTGCGCGACGCCGCCGGCGAGTTGCCCGATGGCTTCGAGCTTCTGGGCCTGGTACAACTGTTCCTGCAGGACATGGTTTTTCAGCTCGGCCCGATGGCGGCGTGCCTCCGTCCGCGCCCCCTGCCAGATCACGAACGCGGACAGCAGGGTTACCACGCCGAGGACAACGGCGCTGGCGATCCCCAGACGCCGGGTGAGCGCCCCGATCTCAGCCTCGACGTCGTTGAGATACACCCCGGTACCGATGATCCACTCCCAGGGCTCGAACCGCTGCACGTAGGCAAGCTTGCGGCTGATGCGTTCGGGTTGGTCCTTCTCCTGCCACAGATACGTGACGTAGCCGCGCCCCTGTTGCCGCGCGAGTCGGGTGATTTCAGCGAAGGGGCGGCGACCCTCGGGGTCGGCGACGTCGCTGAGGTCGTGCCCCTGCAGGTCCGCCCGAAACGGGTGGACCACCATCCGGCAGTCCATGTCACTGATCCAGAAGTAGTCCTTGCTGTCCCGACCGTAGCGTAGACTGTGCACGGTGGCGATGGCGCGCGTCTGCCCCTCCGCCAGCGTCAGTTCGCCGGTGAGCACCCGCTGGTGATAGCGTGCCACGGCCGCACAGGCGGTCTCCGTGAGGTTGCGGATCATCTCCTGCTTGCCGCCCAGCAGGCTGCGCTCGAACGTCGGCAGGATGAGGGCAAACGCCGCCAGCCACAGCAGCATGACGCCGGACAGCGAGGGCAGACCGACGGCCAGCGCCAGCCTGAGCCACAGCCGCGGCGTGCGGCGCGGGTTCGGCGGCCGCGCATTGACGCCGCGCTCGAGTTGTGCCTGCTCGCCAATGTCCATATCGGTCCTCAGGACCGCGCAGTACCCGGACGTGCACTTCCACGGGCGTGATGGGGAGCCATGTGGACCCCGCGCCGGCGCGCTCACGCACGGCAAGTGCGCTCGAACGGGCTGCCCGATGTCAAGAAGGCCGGTGTCGCGGCCGGCATCCTTGCTGCTGGAACTATCGGCCCGTGGGCAAGACTTGTTCAGCGCGTGGACTTGTGACGACCGATAACCCGGTGCGCCTGCAACCGACCTGCGCCAGCGCCTGCGTTCGCGTCGCGTATGCCCAACGCGGCCTGGGTGCCCGGCAACACCGCGCGGGCGGGCGTGGGTCCGCGGCGAGCCACCTTTCGTCAACCAGCGATGGCGAATCGGCCGGCCCAGCGGCCGAACTCGGATGGCAGGTGCGCTCGCATGCCTCTCGATCACGCCGCCCGCGCTTCAGCGGAGACTGTTGGTCCAGTCGTACAACTGATCCTCGCGCAACCGGGCCCACAGCTTGGGATTCACGTGTCTGGGCGAGTTGGCGTACCAATCCACGCTGTCGTCACGACGCTCGGTGGGTGGTCCGAGAATCTGCTCAGCCTGGGCCAGCGTGATTCCATCATGCAAACGGCCGGAGCGCAACAGGATATCCCATGCCAGCGTGAGGCCCGCGCGGCGCTCCAGCGGACGAGGCGCAGGTACTGGTGATTCACCGGCGTCGCTTGCTGGTGGGAGTTTCGCGTGGCGCTCGGCGTACGCGATTGCCCGGAAAACGAGGGTGCCTTCGCGGCGCTCGCTGTTCAGGTAGACCAGCAACGCCTGCGGGTCCGGCGCCGGCCAGCGCGCGGCGGGAGCGGACTGCTCCTCGCGTTCGAGGAGGGCGAGCTGCAACTCCACCAGCCTGGTCAGAAAGACACCTTCGATGCCCAGACGCCGCGTCACCGAATCGCAGGCGCGCTCCTGGACCAGCGCGTGCAGGGAACCCCACCACGCAGGCACCGGCTCCGAAGCGGACTCCAGCGCCGCCCGCAGCTTCTCGACAACCTCCAGTGCCAGCCCTTCGTTCTCGGCTCGCAGCAGCGCGGTTTGCAGGTCGGCAGCGTCGCGGCCGCCGGACTCCACGAAGCGGTCGAGCAGGGCTATCTGCTCCGACGTCGCGTCGTCTAAGCGCAGGCGGCCGGAGACGTCGCGCACGGTGAAGGAGACCTCGTTGCTCCACACCTTGCCCGCCCAGGCCTGCGGCGGCGCTTCGCGCAGCGGTGCACTCTCAAACTCGACCCAGAGGCGGTACTGCCCTTGCAGGCGCAGCGACAGCCCGGCTCTCGCCGACCCGACCGGGTTGGGCTCGAGTTCCCAGCCGGGAGGATCCGCCAGGAGGCGAAACGACTCGATGCCGATTGACGTCGACCAGGTCGGCTGCAGCTCCTGATACCCAACCGCGTCGTGGGCAGGCCCGGGCAGGGGAATCTGTTTCAGCCACTTCTGGCCGCGGGGTGTGACGAGGCACAGACGCGCGAGGCGACCGAAGCGCTCGTGCGCGCAAACGGCGTGCGCCGGGAGCAGCCGCGTGTCCTTACCGACGTTCTGCACGGCTGCCGTAAGCTCAACGGTCTCGCCGGGAGCGTACTCGGTCCGGTCGCAGGCGAGCCGGCACGCTAACCCGTCCGCGGGCGGGCCACTGGGCGGCTCTGCCGAGGCCACGGATGCCAGCAGCAGGCCGAGCGGGATCATCGAGCACGGGTGGCGGCGGGTGCTGCCGTTCATCATTGTTCTCCCGTCTGCCGGTCACTCTGTATTCTTCACCGGGCTTCCATGTGCGGTCTTGTTTCGGCTCGGTCACTATCGGGGTACAAGTGGTTTCCGGCACTCCGACCGACCCCGGCGGCTGGGCCGCTGCCGCTCGGCCGACGACTGGACGCGTACTCTTGGACGCACCTACGGTGCCGTCGGTTCCACGATTTCGACGATCCCCACGTCGATGCCCTGTCCCCCTCCGGTCTGGCGGCAATGGACGGCCAGCGTGTTGCGGCCCGGTTGCAGACGCACGTCGGCCGCGCACCGGGCGAAGACGTAACTCGTCGTGTACCCTTTCAGCGTCGCCGCCGGCCGGCCATTGATGTAGATCTCGCAATCTTCATCGTGATACACACTCAAGTACGTGCGGGCGGGCACTTTCTCCACTGTGAAGCTGCGCCGCAGCCAGATGTCCGCGCTCTGCCACTCCGTGCGGACGACGGCGCCGGGCGTGCCCTCATGGCCAAAACCGCCCGGTGCCTTCTGCCAGGAGGAATCATCGAAGGCGGCTTCCGTCCAGTTGGCCGGCGGGGCTGTGGTGGTGTAGCTCCAAACCTGTCCGTCCTTGCGGGAATCCGGCACAACGACGCGGATCTCCGGCGGCGGACCCAGGGCGCGACGGTTGGCGGCCGTCGCCCGCTGGGCGTCCGGCTTGACGAGCGCACGATCATAAGTGAGCAGGCCGTTCAGCTCGGTCTCCACGTCCGTGGTTTGGGTATACACGGCCGCACAGAGGCCCGGCTCGGCCCTCAGCAGCCACACTTGCTCCAGCAAGCCCACATAGGCATCCGTCAGCTCGGCCGGCGTCTTGAAAGTCTGATACCCCCAGCCCTCGGCCTGCCAGGTGTGCCCGGTAAGCGGGAGTCCCAGACCGCCGAACTCACCCAGTACCGCCGCCCGCGCGGGTTCCGGGTTCGGGGCGGCCGGACCGGGATACGCATGAATGTCACACACGTCGCCGACGCCGCGGTCGTGCCAGCCGCTGGCACCGTTCACGAGCCGCGTCGGATCAAGCTGCTTCACCCAACTGACCAGGCGCTCCGTGTCGTACTGTCCCCAGCCCTCGTTGAACACGACCCACATGACGATGGATGGGTGGTTGCTGTGTTCCTCAATGAGCCGGCGCAGCTCGAGTTCGAACTGGGCACCGGCTTCCTGCCCCGCGGGCGCCCCGGCCGCGCCCGCCTCCGCCTGCACGAAACCGCTGGGCATGTCCTGCCAGACCAGGATGCCGAGCTTATCACACCAGTAGTACCAGCGCCGCGATTCCACCTTGACGTGCTTGCGCAGCATGTTGAAGCCCAGTTGCTTCGTCATTTCGAGATCGTAACGCTGGGCCTCATCGGTGGGTGCCGTATAGATGCCGTCCGGCCAGAAGCCCTGATCCAGCGGGCCCAGCGTGAACAGCGGTTTGTTGTTCAGCAGCAGGCAAGGGCGGCCACGCTCGTCCTTGCCCGGCGTCATCTTGCGCAGGCCGAAATAGCTTTCCACGCAATCCAGGACCACCGGAGCATCCGGGTCGGCCGGCTCACAGAGTGTTACGCGCAGATCATAGAGAAACGGCTCGTCGGGCGACCACAATTTCGGCGCCGACAGGCGTACGTCAATGTCCTGCCCAGGCCGACCCAGGGTAGCGACCTCTGTCGGCAGATGCTCGCGTACTTGGACCATGACTCTCGGTTTTCCTGCCGGGCTTCCATTTGCTTCAGACTCAGGCCCGAGGATCACGCGCACCCGCACCGTGGAATGGTCCACATCGGGGACGATTTGCAGAGCCTCGATGTAGGGAGCGGATCCGGCGGCGCCGGGGCCCGCCTGCTGGGGAGCCGGAGCATCCGTGGCCGGCGCCTGCGGCACCGGTTCCAGCCAGACCGTCTGCCAGATACCGGTGGTGGGAGTGTAGAAGATGCCCTTGGGCTTGAGCACCTGCTTACCGCGCGGCTGCGGCCCGGCGTCAGTGGGGTCCCAGACGCTCACGACCAGCTCGTGCTCGTTCGTACTCTGTAGAGCGCTGGTGATGTCGAACGTGAAGGGGTCATAGCCGCCGCGGTGGGTGCCGACTTCCTTGCCATCGATCCATACAGTGGTTTCCCAGTCCACCGCCTCGAAGTGCAGCAGCACCTGGCGTCCCCGCCACGCCTCCGGCACGGAGAACGTGCGGCGATACCAGACGCGCTGCTCGGGTGAGACCGTCGTCTGCACACCGGAGAGGGCGGACTCGACGGGAAACGGTACCAGAATCCGCTGCGGCCACTCGGAGGGCCGGCTCTCTGCTTTGGCTGTGACGGCGAATTCCCAGAGACCATTGAGATTCTGCCACTCGGGTCGCACCATCTGCGGGCGCGGATACTCCGGATGCGCGTTGGCCGGTGTGACGGCCTCCGCCCAGCGCGTCCGCAGACCGGGGGCAGACGGCTCGGCGGCGCGGGCCGGACCGGCAAACATCAGGAATAGTAAGCCATGCAACAGCAAGGTTCGCAAACACATGGGAATAATCCTCATTGGTCGTACCGATCGGGGCCACTCCGGCAACGTTCGATCATGCCGACTACCTGCTTGCACCGCCGGTGGCGGGGCTTGGCTGCGCGACCGCTTCAGCCGCCGGCCGGCGGGTCAGCCACACCCGCAGCTTCTCCAGGTACAGGAAAAACACCGGCGTCACGTACAACGTCAGCAACTGTGAGAACAGCAGCCCGCCGACCACCGCCAGCCCCAGCGGCCGGCGGGACTCCGCCCCCGCGCCGAAACCGAGCGCGATCGGCAACGTACCCATCAGCGCCGCCATCGTCGTCATCATGATCGGCCGGAAGCGGATCAGGCACGCTTCGTAGATCGCCTCCTGGGCGGCCCGTCCCTCGCGCCGCTGCGCCTCCAGCGCAAAGTCGATCATCATAATACCGTTCTTCTTCACCAGCCCGATCAGCATGATCACGCCGACGAACGCGTACAGGCTCAGTTCCACATTGAACACCTTCAGCGTCAGCAGGGCGCCGAAACCCGCAAACGGCAACGCGGACAGGATTGTAATCGGGTGAAAGAAGCTCTCGTACAGGATGCCGAGCACCATGTAGATTACGAGCACCGCCACGATGAGCAGCACGCCGAGGTTGGCGAGCGATGACTGAAATACCTGGGCGGTGCCCTGGAACGTGGTACTGATGGTGGGGGGCAGCAGCTCGGCCGCGGCGGCGCGCACCTGGGTGGTGGCATCGCCCAGCGCGAAGCCGGGCTTCAGGTTGAACGAGACGGTCACCGCCGGCAACTGCCCGGCGTGGTTGACCGAGAGGGGGCCCACCCCGGGCACCATCCGGGCCACCACGCTCAACGGCACGAGTTGCCCGCTGCTGGCGCGGACGTAGAGCAGCGCCAGCGTGGCCGGGTCGGCCTGATAGGCGTCCTCGAGCTCAAGAATGACCTGATACTGATTGTTCGGTGCGTAGATGGTGGAGATCTGCTGGGCCGCATAGGCGTTGGACAAAGCGCGCTCAATCTGAGCAGCGCTGATGCCCAGCGTGGCCGCCCGGTCCCGGTCGATTTCCACCGTAACCTGTGGATTTTTAAGTTGCAGGTCGGTGGTCACGTCCTGGAAGCCCGGCAGCGTGCGAATGTGGTCGGCCAGCAGTGGGCCGTAACGATACAATTCGTCGGTGTCCGGACTCTGGAGCGTGTATTGGTACTGGCTTTTGGTAAGCTGCCCCCCGACCTGAATCGGTGGAAGGTTCTGCAGGTAAACGCGCATGCCCGGCACCTGGGACACCTTCGGCCGCAGTTGCTGGATCAGCTCGTCTGCGGACACCGAGCGCTGGTCCCGCGGCTTGAGCCGAATGAACAGCCGCCCGACGTTGGTACCCGCGCTGCCCCCGCCCGGTCCCACGCTGCACATGAACGAGTCGACATTGGGGTCAGCCTTGACGATCCGGGCCACGGCCAACTGGTTGCGAACCAGCTCCGTGAACGACACTCCCTCCGCTGCCTCCGTCATGGCGAAGAGGCGACCGGTGTCCTCGCTTGGCAGAAAGCCCTTCGGGATGTGCACGAACAACCAGCCCGTGGCGACCAGTACCAGAGCCGAGATGAGCATCACGGTTCCGCGAAACCGCAACGCGCCGCGCAATCCCCAGGCGTAGAACTTCAGCACCCCTGCAAACACCTTCTCCGACGCCTGAAAAATGCGCCCGTGATGGACCGCGCCGGGCGGACGCAGGAACCGGCTGCACAGCATGGGCGTGAGCGTCAGGGAGACCACGCCGGACAGCAGGATTGCGATGCTGATCGTGATGGAGAACTCGTTGAGCAGCCGGCCGACAATACCGCCCATGAGCAGTACCGGGATAAACACCGCCACCAGCGACAGCGTCATGGAGAGGATCGTAAAGCCGATCTCGCGGGAGCCCTGCAGGGCGGCCTCCAGCGCCGGAGCCCCCATCTCCATGTGCCGCACGCTGTTCTCGAGCATGACGATCGCGTCGTCCACCACGAACCCGACCGACAGCGTCAGCGCCATCAGCGACAGGTTGTCGAGGCTGAAGCCCAGCAGGTACATCAGGCCGAACGTGCCCACCAGCGACAACGGAATCGCTAGGCTGGGAATAACCGTCGCCCGCAGCGTCCGCAGGAACAGGAAAATCACCAGGATCACCAGCCCCAGCGTCAGCCACAGCGTGAACTTGACGTCCGCCACGGACGCCCGGATCGAGGCCGATCGGTCATAGAGTTCGCCAATGGTCACGGACGCCGGCAACTGCTCCTGGAACGACGGCAGCAGCCCCTTGACGGCGTCCACCACCTCGACCGTGTTGGTGCCCGGCTGGCGCTGAATGGCGAGCACCATGGCCCGCTCGTCCACGCACCAGGCCGCCACCTTGTCGTTCTCCACGCTGTCGAGTACCCGCCCGAGGGCCTCGAGACGCACGGGGCTGCCGTTGCGATAGGCGACGATGATGCGGCGATAACCCGCAGCGTCGAACAGTTGGCCGGTGGTCTCGACGGTCGTCGCGCGATGCGCACCATCCAGCGTGCCGACGGGGAGGTTCACGTTTGCCTCCTGGACGGCCTGCTGGACCTCGTCCAGCCCGATCTGACGTGTCGCCAGTTCGTTGGGGTCGAGCTGGATGCGCACGGCGTACTTCTGCGAGCCAAACACGTTTACCTGGGCGACGCCCGGCACCATCGAGATGCGCTGCGCCATGAGCGTGTCGGCGTACTCGTTGAGCCGGTACAGCGGCAACGTCGGCGCCGTCAGGGTCAGGAACAGGATCGGCTGATCCGCGGGGTTGACCTTGCGATACGAAGGCGGGTTCGGCATCTCCGGCGGCAGGCGCCGCGTCGCCCGCGCAATGGCCGCCTGCACGTCCTGCGCCGCCGCGTCGATGTCACGCTCCAGGTTGAACTGCAGCGTGACCTGCGTCGAGCCCAGCGTGCTGGTTGAGGTCATCGAGTCGATGCCGGCGATGGTGGAGAACTCGCGCTCCAGCGGCGTCGCCACCGACGACGCCATGGTCTCCGGGCCCGCGCCGGGCAGACTGGCCGAGACCGAAATCGTCGGGAAATCGACGTTCGGCAGGTCGCTGACCGGCAGCAGCCGGTAGCCCATCACGCCCGCCACCAGCATGCCCAGCATCACCAGCGTCGTCATCACCGGGCGGCGAATGAACAGTTCCGAGATGTTCACGGCTTCGCTTCCTGCGGACGGGATGCTGCCGGCGGCTGCGCCTCGCGGATTTGCACGCTGGCGCCCGGCGTGAGCCGCAACTGTCCGTCGGTAACCACGCGCTCACCGGCGGCCACGCCGGTCTCGATGACCACCTGCTCGCCCGCCGCCACCCCGGTCTCCACCGCCCGGGCCTCCACGGTGGCGTCATCCTTCACAACGTACACAAACTGCCCCCGCTGGCCGATCTGCACCGCGCGGGCTGGCACGACCACCGCGTCCTGCAATGTCGCCAGCGTCAGCACGGCTTGCAGGAACTGCCCGGGCCACAGCCGGTGCTCCTGGTTCGGGCAGGTCGCCTTCAGCACGATCATGCCGGTCGTCGTGTCCACTTGGTTGTTGATGAACGTCAGTTCCGCCGGTTCCGCCGGTTCCGCAGCGCTCGGGAACTCGACCGCAACCGGCAGCGCGCCGGCCGCCTGATGCATCCGGATTCCGCCCAGCAGCCCCTCCGGCACCGAGAACGTGACGTACAGCGGGCTCACCTGGTTCAGAACGACGAGCGCCGTCTCGTTGGCCTTCACGACGTTGCCCGCGTCGGCCAGGCGCGCCCCGGTCTGCCCGGAGATCGGCGCTCGGATGAAGCAGTACTCAAGGTCCAGGCGTGCCTTGGCGACGGCCGCCCGGTCAGCCTGCACCGCCGCCCGCAAAGCCGCCGCCTGCGCCACGGCCGTCTCGTACTCGCGTTGCGCCGCATCACCCCGACCGTGCAACTCGGTCTGCCACTTCGCCTGCGCCTCGGCGTCCACCGCCAACGCCTCCTCCTTGGCCAGCACCGCCTCCGCCTGTTGCAGCGCGGCCTCAAACGGCCGGGCGTCGATACTCACCAGGATCTCCCCTTCAGTTACGTGCTGGCCTTCTTTGAAGTGTATGTTGCTAATTTGTCCTGAGACTTGCGGTTTCACCGTAACCGTTAAGTACGGCTCGGCGCGGGCGATGTTCCGCACTTGGACGGGCACGTCGCGGAGTTCGGCCGTCGCCACCGTTACCGGCACGGATTGCTTCGCCGTGGGGTTGGCGGGCTCCGCCGACCCCGCCCGCGTGCAGCCTGTCACGGCCACGGAGAACAACGCCAGCAGCAACATGCCCCCCACCGACGTCCGTCCGAGCCGCCCGCGATGCGCTCGTGCAATACGCAGTCGCACCAATTCGCTCTCCACGGGTCGCACGGCCGACCTCGGCCGCCGGCGGCCGACACTGGTGCCGGGGCATTCCTCGAGCCCGCAGGCCCTCATGTCGAGACAACGGACCTCCAAGAACACGTTGGGCCCGAGCAGCCTCGGCCTCGCGTGCAAACCGTGGGGCATCGTGATCTTCCCGCGGCTACGGCCGAGCGGGCTCGACGCTCGATCCCGTGCCGGGCGGGATTATAGCCGCCCAGCCCCGCCAAAGCGCCGCCCGCGCCAGGCACGCCGAGCCCCCTCAATCACGCCCCGTCCGCGCCAGACACCCCGAGCCCCCGTCACTCACGCCCCGTCCGCGCCAGGCACGCCCCGCCGGCGTCAGGCCCATCCGCCCCGCGCCTCCGCAAGACCGGGGCGGCACCTGCCTCGAACCAGGTCCCCGCGCGGCCGCAAGGTTCGCGCTATAGGCCGGAACGCACCGCGAAACGACTCTTGCCCGGCGCGAACGGGTGGCTACAATGCCTCTTCGTCCCCGTCAGCGCGTGGGACACGAGCGCCGGCGGAGCGCACTGGGCCCGTCAGGCGTGCAGCCGCAGTGCGGGCGTAATTCAGTGGTAGAATGCCAGCTTCCCAAGCTGGACGTCGTGGGTTCGAATCCCATCGCCCGCTATCTTCTTATTTCGCAAAAGCTTACATCAATCCAGCCGGAAGCGGTTCCGGCCAGTGCGGGATTCCAGAATCGGCGTTCCTGGCTCAGAAACAGCGATTCTTGAAGTCCATACCGGAAGCTGGACTTCGTCTTGCCGGCCAGTTCGACGGCTATACGTAAACCTTGCCAAATGTCGGCTTTACGGTCGGATTCGACATCGGCCACTGCACCAGTTGGTCGTTTCTTGGTCATTCGTTCCAGCATCGGGTCAGAGTTGGTGTCACCCCCAATGCCCAACATTCCATTTTGCCGGTAAGCTGGAGCCGTTGCCGCTGTCAATGTGTTCGGCGCGCTGACGCGGCGGCTCGACATCCAGGCGCGCCGCGGATCGGTGTAGGGTATGCGTGCCAGAAACGCGAGAGATACGGCGCCGGCGAGCCGTCAAAGCGTGCCCCGTGAAGATATGGCCGAGTCCACGTCGACGGCAAGCGCCGCTCGACAACGGCTGCGCAGTGCGTTGGCGAGGCGCACGAAGGCCGAGTTGATTGGTGCACTTATGGAACTCGCCGGAGACAATCGCGCCGTCCTTCGGCAACTCGCGGCGCGCTTCAACTTGCAGCTACCGCCCGGGGAGCTGGTGGGAATGACACGGCAAGCCATTGCCGATGCGACCGTCTTCGATGAGCGGGACATCAATCGCAACTTCAGCTACGACAACGAAGCCTATCGTCAGGTACAGCAGAACCTAGGCCGCCTGATCGACTTGGGGAAGCTGCGGCTGGCAATGGAGCTGTCGCTGGAGTTGATGGCCGCGGGCAGCTGCCAAGTCGAGATGAGTAACGAGGGATTGATGACGGACGACATCGAGACGTGCTTCGAGCCGGTCTTGGAAGCGCTCCGGGACTCTGGTTTGCCTGCGGCGGAGATAGCTGGCTGGTGTGCCGAGATGATCAGCAGTGATCGCACTGGGTTCATCTGTCAAGAGAAACTCCGGGCCCTAGGCCGCCGATTCGCCACGTCGGAGTCGTCCTGATCAACTGTCGCTGCGTCAGCGGAACACCGACGCGTCTCGGGAATGCGACTCCTTGGAAGAGGTCGCGGCTACCCAACAAGCCCGGCACTGCGGAGCCGGCCCATAAAGGTGGGTTTGCCCGCGTGACGGCCGCAGAGATCGTGGAGTCGACGGTCGAACTCCGCGCTTCGATTCGCGAGGGCGGCGGCGGCTTTCAGGTCTGTCAGTAACGCGACGGCGCAGTCGTATCCCTTCGGCGTTCGCTTGGCGATCCACGCAGAGACCTCTTCCCAGACCACCGGGGCGCGCGACGCAATGTTCTTGAGGCGCTCTCTCCGGGCCTGGGCTTCGGCCTTCGCCGGGCGCTCGCGCTCTTTCGCAGCTTCTTCAGCGAGGCGGCGGTGCTTGGCTTCGAGACGCTGTTGCCACGCTACCGATATCTCGGCGACTGTTCTTCCCGGTGTGCGGCCCTCGTCATGTGGCAGCGCGTTACGATCTGGCGCCGCCTCCCTGAAACGCCGCAGTAGGCTTCGGCGGGCGTGTGGCTCGTCTCCCCGGGCGATTCTCAGCAGCCACTCGTCCTTCTCGGTGGCGGCGAGCGAGCGAATCCAGCCCTTCAGTTTACTGGTGGATGGATCGTTGGCAGCGCGCGGTCCGCTCCGTTCAGCGGCGACCTTGATAAGCTCCGTGTCGATTCCGATGAAATCCGCGAACGCCTGGAGCGGTGCCGTCAGCTCTTTCAAACCCGGCGGCACCGGGGGTTCCTTGGCGCTGTCGGGAAGGCTCTCTGTCTCGATTCCGACGAGCCACGCGAGATAGAGGCATCGCCAGTCGCCGTCGAGCAGGTCGTCACGCAGCCGGGCCAGCGACGCCATCCATGTCGGACCATCTTCCCAACCATCCCATTCGCCGGGCTCTTCGTCACGGTAGAGATCGATCAGGACACAGCTCTTCTTGTTCTGCAATGACACGCCGTATCGATGGCAGTACTGCCTGGCATGCGCGGCATCGAGTGCCCCATGCGGCAGACGGACCATGAACTGTCGCGAGCCCCAGTTCGCGACGTACACGAACGCATCGAAGCAGCGTTCCATGAGCTTGATCGGGTCTCCACGGAAATCACCCCAGTGGTAGACATTGGTAAAGCTCGTTGTCGTGATCTGGGCGCGCGTGGAAAGCCCGCGGAGCCACCGCTGGTCGTCCTCGGACAGTGGTCGGTCGATTGCCTGAAACTCGTAGTACTGATACTCGCTCACGATTCTCCTCTTTCACGCGCCGGCAGCCCAATGGCGATACGCCTCGATCCACTCCGCCCCTGCCGGCGGTGGCGACGGCAGGGGCAAATCGCAGATCGGGATCCGCTGGCGCTCCTTGCCGCGCACACAAACGGCGACAATCTCCTCCTGCCGCGTCAACTCGACGCGCGCTACTTCAACATCAACGCCCAGAACGACGGTGGCAAACGGGGCTTCCAGATGATCCGCGATCTTCGTGTAGAAGCCGCAAACCGCTTCCGATTCGTTGTAGCAGTCCACGGTCGCTTCCTCGACGAGCGCGGCAAGCTGTCGCTTGCTTATCGTGGACCGGTTTGCTGTCTTGCGCTTTCCAGGCATCCGCTTTCTCCTCGCCCTGCGCTGCCCGGCCGTTCGCCGAGCAGCGCGCCGTGGTCAGCATGCTCGCCGCCGGTGCGCCAGCACCCGCAGAATCGCGTCCATTACCGCGTCAAGCCGCTTGCCCACATCCTCGGCCAGGAAACGGAGCACGAGGTAGCCGTTCTCCTGCAGGAGGAGGTCCTTTCGCCGGTCCCGGCGATACGCCTCAGCGTCATCCAGATGCTGGCCTCCGTCAAGCTCGATCGCGATGCTCAACTCCTGGCACAGCAAATCGACTTCCATTCGCCCCCATCCATCAAAGGCGATGGGAAGCTCGGCGTTCAAGCAAAACCGACCGGCTGTCTCGGGCAACGTCTCCAGACGGCGGTAAAGGAACGCCTCTGATGCGCTTCGGGCACGGTCCGCGCCTTCCGCATCGGGCAACACGGGCTGTGCCGCATGAACGAACAGGTTCGCCAGCGGCTTGTCAACTCCGTCACGGGCAAGCCGCCGGACACTGGCAGCGTAGTCGTTCTTCCATACGGGATCGACAGGGAGGGGGACATTGGTAGGCCAACCTGGCACGGCACTCGCGGGTAGTGATATTGTGTACCCGACAGACTCATACCCTCGGCAGCGGCGGTCGAACATTCTGGCCAGCATGGGCACATGGAGGTCGGCGTAATCGTGCACGCGCACCTCGCGCTTGCGATCGTGCAAGCGGTGGAGCCTGCCAACGTACTGGGCAATCGTGCCACGCCATGACACTGGCAGCGTGAGGAACAGGGTGTCCAGCCGGGCGTCGTCGAAACCCTCGCCGATGTATCGGCCGGTCGCCAGCAGCACGCGTTCTTCCTCTTCCGGTACCGACGCCAACTGTGCAGCAACCGCGTCGGCTTCCCTCTTTCGCATGCCGCCCCGCAGCACAATCAACTGACGGACTTGCGGCGCGAGCATCCCAGCTAGGCAATCGACGTGTCGATTGCGCTCGGTCAGCACGATAGGCGAGCGTCCATCCCTTACGGCTTGGACAACATCTTCGCATATGAGGCGGTTGCGACCTTCATCGTTCTGAAGTTGATCGTAGAGATCGTGAAACTGCCGACGGGCATCCGGGTCCGCCGCCGCTACCGGGCGGAACTCCGTAGGACGAACCACGACCGTGTGTTCGAAGGGGCGCGTGGCCGCCTGCTCTTTCGCATCGACCCTATACCTGACAGGGCCGCACTGCATGAAGACGATCGGGTGGTGACCGTCCTTGCGAGTGACTGTGGCGGACAGGCCGATGACGAACTTCGCCTTCGCTCTGCGGGCTACCTGCTCAAAGCTGAAGGCGGGAAGGTGATGACACTCGTCCACGACGAGTTGTCCGTACGCTGCAACCCGGTCATCCACGACACCCTTACGCACAACGCTCTGGATGAGGGCCACGTCCAATGTCCCCGTCGGCTTCTTGCGGCCACCCTCGATCCGGCCGATGTCCTTCCTGTTCCAGCCAAGAAACGTCGACAGCCGTTCCACCCACTGCTCCAGCAATTGCCGCCGATGCACGAGGACCAGCGTGCTGACCGCGCGTCGTGCAATGAGCCAGGCGGCGACCACGGTCTTGCCAAATGCGGTGGTAGCGGACAGTACGCCTGTGTCGTGGGCGAGCAGTGCGTCCGCCGCCGCCTGCTGTTCCGGCCGCAGCTGTCCGTGAAACGCCGCGTCCAAAGGGCTGCCTGCGCAGCGTTCATCTCGGACAACCGACTCGATCTTCACGTCCGACAAGAGCTGGAGCAGTTCATCCTGACAGCCACGTGGCAAACAGATGTGGTTCGAGTACTCTTCGGCGCAGGCGATAATGCGAGGTTTGTCGTAAGTTGGCAGGCGCATCGCCTGGGCCTTGTAGAACTCGGGATTCTGGAATGCCGCGAGGCGAAGCAGTCGGTTGCGAAGGGCGGGCGGCAGTCCGGCGTCAGCGATATAGATGCCGTCCCCGAGAACCAACTCCAGGTTTGTGGGTAACGGCTCGGCGATGGGGATTTCTTTCCGACGCCTCGACGGCGGAACCGCCCACGGCGCAGCGTCTTTCTCGTCAGGTAACGCAAGCCTCACGCCGACGATGCGCCCTTTTCCTTCGGCGCGACGGACAACATCCTCAATCTGGCATCGCTCCAGTTTGCGAGTCTGCGACAGAAATACCCACTGATCAGCATATGGGTCCAACTGGTCGTCGAGGAAGACGGTATTCCCACACTGCCGGGCCTGTCGCTGCAGCGGCAGCGCGATCAGATTCCCGAACCCGCCCTGTGGCAGCGTGTCCTGGTTGGGAAAGAAGCGGTCGTATGAGTCCAGCCCGATTTCGGGTCGGCGCTCCATGGTCTCAGTGAGAACGTGCGAGCCGAGCTTGCGCGCCAGCGCGGCAGGGACGGCCTCATCGAAAAAGAACCACACATGCCCGCCGTTACCGCTACGCGATCGTTCCAGGGCTACCGGCAGGTCCATGTTGCGACAGGTCTCCAGAACTGCGGCAACGTCGTCGCGCCACTGCGCCTTGTCGAAGTCAATGGCCAGAAAGAAACACGTCTCGTCGAGGAGCATCGGGTAGACGCCCATAACGAACTCTCGACCGTCGTCGTCCTGCCCGGACAGGTGCCAGCGGATCACGTCGTCCGTGACGGGCAGAAAGCGTCTGTGGGCACATTCGGCGCACTTGACCCTCGGTTTCTCGCATACATCTCGGACCCACTCGTTGGCGCAGGCGGGCTGATAGCCGGACTTACCGGTTCGGCGACTCTCAAAGCGGCGGGGATAGACATCATCACGTCCGCGGAAGAGTGAACTAAACAGGGCGATCTTGTCCTCCGGTGAGGAGTGATTGTCGAGAGGTCCGATCCGGCGATTCATCGGAAAACACCTGCGCAACCGAGCCACCAAATGCCAATCGCATCATGGGAGCGGCTTGTCCACGTCAGCAGACGACGCTCCCCGCCAGGGCTCTCCAGTCAAACGACTGACAAGGTTCTCGCGAACAAGCGTCACGGCTTCCTTGGCGACGTAGCTGATCTCCGTAGCAAGTAGGGGCCTTATGTCGTCAAGGAATGCCGAGTTGCTCTCCTTCTCGAACAGATTGCGCTCAAACTCGGCACGCGAGATCGTCCGTCCCTCGTGCTGCATGTACGCACTGAAACACGCCACCACCTGCGCCGGGTCGATTAGCCCGCGACTCAGGCACAGCCAAAGATCGAAGAGATCGCGCCCTTTACGCCGCTGGTACAGCGCGCGGAGCTTCGTGCCCATCAGTTCGTCCAACGCGTACGTCGACACGTCGGCCTCGCCGGTGAACCAGGGATTCTCCACCAGGAGCGGAAGCCGATTGTATTCCAGCACCGCGAAGTGCTCACGCGTGTTGATTTCGATCTTCAGCCGCAATGGGCGAACGGGCGGCACTTCCGAATCGAAGCGATAGGTTAGCGTCACGCTGGCCTCGCCACTCGACCGCTTGGGCCGCCCGAGCCAGGGATCGAGCCGCCGGCGAATCGCGTTCAGTACGCCACCGATGGCTCCCGGTTTTACCTGCACCAGGTCGATGTCCTCCGAGTACCGACTGGCCGGCTGGATGAACAGCTTGTTGAGAGCCGTTCCACCGCGAAGTGCGAGCAACTCCGCCAATTCCGCATTGGTGAACAACTCGACAACTGCCCGCGAGAGCACGAGGTCCTGTTCAACCTGGGCGTCGTCGCCCCACGGTGCGGTCGCGCGCCATGCCGTGATGTGCGCCTGCGGTATCACGATTCCACCTCGACGGGATCACCAACGAGCACGCGCCAGCGCCGATCCTCCTCGGCTCCGGCTAACGTCCGTCCTGGCCGAAGGGGGACGGTACGAGGAGATTGACGCTTGAGCCATTCATGGAACGCCTTCGCCTGTGATCGCCCGCGGACCTTGTCGAGCAAGTAACCGAGACGCTGTGCATTGGGAACATCACCCCCGGCGCGCACTACCTTCAACATCCGCTTCGGATCAAGCAGCGGAACCAGATCCGCCAGAACCGTGGCGACGTTGTCGATCTGGCCGGCGACCTTGGCGAAACGAACCAGATCGAAAGCCGTCGCCTCCGGCGTGGACACGCGCATGCCACCCGTCGGCGTCTTCACGCTTTGCACCGCAGTGTCCGCGGCGCGCTTGCTGGTGAAGAACCGAACGCGCGTGCGACCGACCTGCAGGGGGCGGACCGGCCGATTCGTGATCACCTGGAATTCCTGGGGCTGATGATGAGAGGCGCCGTGGATGCCGGCCGCGCTGAGCAACCCGACGTAGTACGGTCGGTCCATCGCCTTCATCAAATCATCGATGAACCACGAGGGAGGAGGGCTGCCGGCATGGAGGTACTCGAGCGGCACGATCACGTAGAAGTAGTTCTTGACCTTCACGACGCGCTTCCGGCGGGCGAGTCGCTGGAGAGCTTTCTTGACGGCCTCGGCGGACAGGCCGCTGCCACTGATCGCCTCGGCGCGGAGAAACGCGTATTTCCCCTGTGCCTGCAGGGAATCGACCCAGTCTTCCACGGTCGCGGCCGCCATTCTGCTCGCTCACGTTCGTTTGCTGCAAGGGATAAGTAATGTCCCTTTATGCGAACAAGCCTAAGGCCCGGCTGGGGCCGGGTCAAGCTCCTCCGTACCTCAATGCGCCTGCTTGTCCTACCCTCACGCGTCTGGCCCGAAGGAGGGTTGAGACACGTCAGCGTCGTACCCGGGCTGAACACGAATGCCGGCCGATCGGTCCGGACGCCTTGCGGGAATCGGCGTTCCTTTGGCCCGCAGTCTGGGTTAGGTTCGGGTATGCGTCTCTCCGCGAGTTGGTCACAAACTTGGTCAGTCGTCACTTGGTGGTGACTTGTTATCGAGTTCTCAGTGACTTGCGGGGTCAGCTGTGACCCTCGTTCTTGGCCGAAAAACGCGTTGCAACTGCCTGCGCCACAACCACTTGCGCGCCGAGCACCGAATTCCCAAGCTGGACGTCGTGGGTTCGAATTCCATCGCCCGCTGTCTCGGTACGTCCCTGGGGCGCCGCAGGTTGCGATCCTGCGGCGTATTCATTCCGGGCCGGACTTCCGTCGATTCTCAACCAGTCGTGGCGACCTTCGTGGCAAGTCAGGCGGCCTTCCGCCCCGCAGCGGCGTCCTCGGAGTCAGCCTTCGAGACTTGAAGGTGCACAGGTCGGAAGGTATGGCCGTGCTTGGCCGACGCCTGCACAACCGGCATGAGAAAACGCGCCGGCCAGTCTCTCCGGCAGCTTCTCCTGATCGCTCGCACCGGCTTGGCGCGCCGGCACCCGGACCACCGGGCTGGACCGCCCTTCGTGGATTGCAGCCCCATATCCGGTGTGCGGTGCAGTTGCACTGCGGGGTGACTGGCACGCGTATTGCCCGGCCGTCCCACGCGAGTCTCTCTCGAGCAAGAGCTACGAGACCGCAGGCAAGGGTACGGCCGTGAAGTTTCTGGAACGGTTCTGGTTCAGTTGTGGGCATTGCCAGGAGTGCCATTGCTGCCCCGTGACCGAGGCCGCCGAAAACGGCCAGCTCGAACTTGGCCCCCTCAGCAAGGGCCTGCCGCTCGTGGTCTCGGCCTCGGCCGTCTTCCTTCTCCCGCTGACACTGGCGATTCTGCTAGCCTGGCTTTTCGGCAGTGGGGCCCAACTCCTGGAGAGCGTACATCCTGCGCTGGCCCAGGCGGCCGGCGCCGTCGTCGGATTCCTGGCCGGAGTGGGTCTGGCAAAGTTGATCGTGACCGTGGTTCTGAGAATGTGCGAAACTACGGAGGACCCGGGCTCATGATGGCAGCGCTTCGTGACCGGATGAAAGGTCTGGCCAGCTTTTCACGCGGCGTTCATCCGCCCCACCGGAAGTCGTACTCGGAGGCCGAGCCGATCCGCCTGCTCGTACCAGAGCAGGACTTGGCCATTCCGCTGGCTCAGCACATCGGCTCGGCGTGCACGCCGACCGTAAAGCCAAAGACAGAAGTAGCGTACGGCGAGAAGTTGGCCGACGCGGAGGCCTTCGTCTCGGCGCCGATTCACGCTTCGGTCAGCGGAACCACCGGCCAGCCCACCATGATGGCGCTGCCCAGCGGTCGGCGTGTACCGGGCATCCCCTTGCGGCTCTCGAAGGAACGCGCGCCGCTGCCGGAAGGCTTCCTGGAGGATTTCCTTCGTCGGGACTGGGACTCCGTTGAGCCCACTCGCTATGACCCCGATCAGATCGTGATGTCCGTGCGGGAGGCCGGTGTGGTCGGACTTGGCGGTGCGACGTTCCCCACGCACGTGAAGCTCCGCCGGAATCCGCACCGTCCCATTGACACGGTTATCTTGAACGGCTGCGAGTGCGAACCCTATTTGACTGCGGACCACCGGCTGATGGTGGAGTGCCCCGAGGCCATCGCGGTCGGGCTGGCACTGGCCGCTCACGCGCTCGGGGCCCCTCGTGCCGTCGTGGCGATCGAGGAGAACAAGCCGGACGCGATCGACGCGATGCGCAAGGCGATCCGGGGTCGGGTGGGGCTCGAGGTGAAGGTCTGCGCCACGAAGTACCCAATGGGCGGCGAGCGGCAGCTAATCCCGGCCGTTCTGAATCGCGCGGTGCCCAGCGCCCCGAAGGGCCTGCCTCTGGACGTCAGCGTGGTGGTGGTCAACGTGGCGACCGCGCACGGCATTGCCCGCGCCGTCGTGCATGGCAAACCGCTCACCCACCGCGTGGTGTCGGTCACCGGGGGCGGCGTGACCCGGCCGGGCAACTGGCTGATCCCGGTCGGCACCAGCTTCGCCGAGGTCATCGAACGTTGTTGCGCGGGGATGACGCCGGCGGCGCTGAAGGTCCTGGCGGGCGGACCGATGATGGGGCCCACGATCTCAGACCTGCGTATTCCCATTGTGAAGGGCACGGGTGGCATCACGGTGATGACGGAGGCGGAGACTTCGCGCCGCGCCGAGTCGCCCTGCATCCGGTGCGGGCGGTGCATCGACAACTGCCCTTTGTATCTATCCCCCGCCAAGATCGCACAAGCGGTGAAGTTCCGCGATTTCGAGATGGCCAAGCGCTACGACCACATGGCCTGCTGTGAATGCGGCTGTTGCTCGTACGTCTGCCCGGCGCATATTCCGGTCGCCCAGTACATCCGGGCGGGCAAGAACCAGTGGTGGATCATCCAGGCTCAGAAGAAGCAGGAAGACAAGAAGGCCGGCTAGGACCAGCCCCACCAAAAGGAGCACCCGGGTCGATGAGCGAAGCTGCAGAACCAGTCAAGGCGAAGGCCGCGGACGCCCCGCGCGAGTTGCTGGTCAGCGCCGCCCCCCACCTGTCGGACACCGCCACCACAAGTCGGATTATGTTCGAGGTGCTGGCGGCCATGCTGCCGCTGTTCATCTGGTCGATCTATCTGTTCGGGATCTCGGCCGTGGTGCTGGTGGTCTGCACAACAGCGGGCGCGCTGGCGGCGGAGGCGGTGGCGAACCGGGTGCGCGGGCGAAGTCTGGCGTCCCTCGGTGATGGGTCGGCCATGGTAACGGGGGTGATCCTGGCGTTCTCGCTGCCGCCGGCCATCAACCCGTACATGGCGTTTATCGGCGGCACGGTGGCGATCATCCTGGCCAAGGCTGTGTTCGGCGGCCTGGGTCGGAACCTCTTCAACCCGGCCATGGTGGGACGGGCATTCCTGATGGTCTGCTTCCCGGCCGCCATGGGTATCTGGACCGAGCCGGTCACGCTCAACATCATCGGGGATCCGAACATCGACGGCGTCACCATGGCGACTCCCCTCGGGGCGGCCATGGATCCTTCGCTTGACGTCCCGAGCCTCTGGGCGCTGTTCATCGGTAAGGTGGGCGGGTGTCTGGGCGAGACGAGCACCCTGGCCGCACTGATCGGCGGCCTCTGGCTGGTCATCCGCGGCATCGCCGACTGGCGACCGATCGTCGGCGTGCTGGGCAGCGTGTTTGTCTTTGCTTCGATCACCCACTGGGTTGACCCACAGGCTTACCAGACCCCCCTGTTCCATCTGACGAGCGGCGCGTTGATGTTCGGGGCGTTCTTCATCGCCACGGACTACGTGGGCGCGCCGCTGACGCCGTGGGGCCGACTCATCTTCGGCATCGGGGTGGGCGTGCTGGTGATGGTCATCCGGCTCTACAGCGCTTATCCGGAGGGCTTCATGTTCGCCATTCTGATCATGAACGCGGTTACGCCGCTCATCGAGCGCTGGACGGTGCCGACCCCGTTCGGCGGACACGCATCCGCCACCTGACCAAGCGAGGGAGTCGCCGTGAAGAAGTTCGTGGAAGAGTCGTGGCTGGTCCTGGTGATGGGCGTCATCTTCGCCTGCCTGCTGGCCGGCACACAGACCTCGCTATCCGCCCGGATTGCGGAGAACCAGCAGCGGGTCCTCCTCCAGGCTATTGGCGAGGTCGTGCCGGGCGTGGAGACCACGGAAGAGTTCAAGATTGAAAGCAACCAGGTCTTCAAGTGCCTGGACAAGAACGGGGAGCTGGTGGGCTGGGCCGTGGATGCGTCCGGTGGGGGCTTCGTTGACAAGATCCGCCTGGTGGTCGGGATCAGGGCGGACGGGCGCGAGATCACCGGTCTGAAGGTCATCGAGAACCTCGAAACACCGGGCCTGGGCAACAAGATCGAAGGACCGTGGGCGGAGCAATACACCGGCATAAGCACGGACCTCTCCCTGACGGTCATCAAAGGCGATGCGGATCCGGCGCGAGGCGAGATCAGCGCCATTACCGGCGCGACGTGGTCCAGTCGATATGTCACGGACATCGTGAACGACGTGCTGACGAGAATCCGGCCGAAGCTGGCGGAGCAGCAATAGGCCGGGGAGGGTACCGCCCAGCGGGAGCAGCGAACTCATGGCGGAGAACGGCTCGAACCTGCAGCAATTCAAGGAAGGGGTCTTCTCGAACAACCCCGTACTGGTGCAACTGCTGGGGATGTGTCCCACCCTGGCCGTCACCAACTCGCTGGAGAACGCCCTGGTGATGGGGATGGCGGTCACGTTTGTGGTGGTGATGTCCAACCTGATCACCTCGCTGCTGCGGAACCTGATCAAGCCGCACGTGCGTATTCTGATCTTCACCATCACGATCGCCACCTTCGTGACCATCGCGGACCTGGCGCTGAAGGCCTACCTGTTCGACGTGGCCAGGAAGCTGGGGGCGTTCGTCCCGCTGATCATCGTCAACTGCATCATCATCTGCCGGGCCGAGGTCGTGGCGATCAAGAGCGGCGTCAGCCGGTCGCTGGCGGACGCGCTGGGCATCGGGCTGGGCTTCACCATGGCGCTGTGCATCCTGGGCGTCGTACGCGAGGTGCTGGGCTCGGGCACGCTGCTCAATCAGCACGTCCTGCCCCGCGACTTCATCGAGGGCGGTCACACCTGGGTGATCATGGTGCTGCCGCCGGGGGCGTTTCTGACCCTGGGGGCCGTGGTCGGGGTCGTCAACCACCTCCGTGAGCGGCGGGCGAAGGGAGGCGCGGCATGAGCATCGGCGTGCTGCTGGGCATCCTGCTGAGTGTCGTCCTGGTCAACAATCTGGTGCTGGCCGGCTTCCTGGGCATCTGCCCGTTCCTGGGCGTCTCGCGCAAGGTGGGCATGGCCTTCGGCATGGGCTGCGCCGTGACGTTCGTGATCACGGTGTCCGGCGTGGTGACCTGGTTGATCGTGCACGCCGTTCTGATGCCGATCGGGGACTACTTCGGCCGGCCGGACATGCTGTACTTCCTCAAGTACGTCGCCTTCATCATGGTCATCGCGTCCATGGTGCAGCTCGTGGAGATGTACCTCAAGAAGTTCTCACCGCCGCTCTACACGGCGTTCGGTGTGTTTCTGCCCCTGATCACGACGAACTGCGCGATCCTGGGGGCGTGCCTGTACATTGACATGAAGTCCGAGACGCAGAACCTGCTCAACGCCGCCGTGTATGCCCTCGGGGGCGGCATCGGATTCACGCTGGCGATCACGATCATGGCCGGCATCCGCGAGCACATTCAGTTCAGCGACGTCCCCAAGTGCCTTCGGGGCGCGGGGATCACGCTGCTGGTGGCCGGCATTCTGGCGATGGCGTTCACGGGCTTCACCGGAATCGGCAAGTAATCGCTGAGGAGAGACACTATGACGGTAGCGCTGGCCGCCATCATCCTGTTCGGCCTGGTGCTGGTCTTCGCCGGGCTGCTCGGCGTGGCGAAGGAGAAGCTGCGGGTTGATGAGGACCCGCGCATCGGGGAGGTCACCGAGGTCCTGCCGGCGGCGAACTGCGGTGGCTGCGGGTTCGCGGGCTGCGCGGACTTCGCCAAGGCCGTGGTCGAGAAGCGCGCCCAGTGCGACGGCTGCCCGGTGGGCGGGTCGAGGATCGCGGAGAAGATCGCCGGGGTGCTCGGCGTCGAGGTGGTCAAGACGTTCCCCTATCGTCCCGTGATCCACTGCACGGCCAAGGATTACCAGAAGCTCGGCCGAGTACCCTACGACGGCGTGCGGGGCTGCGTCGAGGCGAACCTGCTCGGGGTGACGCAGGCGTGCACCTACGGCTGCCTGGGCTTGGGTGACTGCGTAAGGTCCTGCACCTTCGACGCGTTGCACATGGTGGACGGCGTACCCGTCGTCGACTATGACAAGTGCACCGGCTGTGGGGCCTGCACGAAGGTGTGCCCGCGGAACCTGATCGAGCGGATCCCGTTCAGGCAAGAACGGATGCTCGTGGTCGGCTGTGCCAACAAGGAACCGGCCAAGGCGGTCAGGGAAGTCTGCAAGGTCGGTTGCATCGGCTGCAAGCTCTGCCAGCGGCTCTGCGCGGACATGTTTCAGGTCTCTGACAACCTCGCCTGGCTGAACTACGACAACTACGCCGACGAAGAGGACGAAAACCTGCAACAGGTGCTGCAGAAGTGCCCGGCGGAAGTGCTGGTCTACTTCGGCAAGCCGAAGCCGGAGTACGCCCAACAACTCGCGGCCGAAGCCCATGATGAGGAGTTGGTGGAAACGGCAGCTCCATAACGCCGCGGACGGGCCCCCCGCCCAATCCGCAGCGATCCCGCGGCCCACCCCCCCGTGGGTTGCTTCGCGGCGCGCGGAGCACCAGGGACCGAGACCTGCTGGCCCCTTTCTCTTCGGCACGAGGAGGTCGAGAGGGGGGCGATCGTCGATGGCTGGCACGCTCGGTTGGGCGCCCGTCATATCCAGTAAGCTCGGCCCTCTCCCGGCCCCTACCGGCCAGGGAGGGCGTCACTGGACCAGCAGTTCAGAGAAGCCGGGTGTCTGAGCCGTCTGCGGGTGCTCGGCCGACCCCCAGATCCAGAGAACCTTGACGTTCGGCAGGTCCTCCGCCATGCCCCGCCCCTCTTCCACGGAAAGCACGCTGAAAGCCGTCGCCCAGGCGTCGGCCGTGAGCCCGTCCGGAGCGACCACAGTCACACTGGGCGCCTGCTCGGCCGGCCGGCCGGTGCGGGGGTCGACGATGTGTGAGTAACGTCGACCGTCGACCTCGAAGAACCGTTGCTGAATCCCGGAGGTGGCCACGGCCCGGTCGACGAGGCGGATCCGGCCGAAGAGGGCCTGGCGGAACGGGTGCCGGATACCGATCTGCCAGGGCTCGCCATCGGCCCGGCTACCGAAGCCCCGCACGTCACCGCCGACGTTGACCAGGCCGGCCACGGCACCGGCTTCGCGCAGCGCCTCGGTCGCCAGATCAAGCGCGTACCCCTTCGCGATCGCTCCCAGGTCCACTTGAACACCCGCAACGGCCGGTGACGCGCTGCGTCCGTCGGCAGCGAGGGTTAGCTTCTGCCAGCCCACCCTTGCGCGGGCCGCGTCGAGTTGCTCGGGCGTGGGCAGCCTGCCGGCCTCAGACGCTTCCCGCCAGCAGAGCAGCAGTGGGCGACAGGTGACGTCAAAGGCGCCGCCGGTGGCCTCGGCGAACGCCTGAGCTCGTTCGAGCACGTGGAATGTCTCAGGCGAGATCGCCAGCGACTGCCCGGGCGCGAGCTGATTGACCCGGCTGATCTCGCTGTCCGGCCGGTAAGTGCTCATCAGGTCGTTCACCCGGTTGAGTCGACCGTAGGCAGCCTCGACCGCGGCCTCGGCCACGGCTTCGTCGGGCGCCACGGCCGTGATCTCGGCGAAGGTCCCCATGACCTCGCGCGACCGCCGGACCGTGTGCGCCTCCGGTCCCCGCCGGCAGCCGCTCAGCAACAACAACCCCAACACCGTAAGGCGTAGCCAATGCGCTCTCATGGCGGCGATTATACGCACCAATGCGGCATCCTGCGCAAGCGCCTCCGCAAGACCGACCGGCACCTGCCTCGGACAAGGTCCCCGCGCAGCCGCCAGGTTCGCGTTGACGGCCGGAACGCACCGCGAGACGACTCTCGCCCGGGGCGAAGGTGAGGCAACAGCGCCCCCTCGTGCCCGTGAGCGCGTGGGACTCCAGCGCCGGCGGAGCGCATCGGGCCCGTCAGGCGTGCAGCCGCATTGCGGGCGCAATTCAGTGGTATAATGCCGGCTTTCCAAGCTGGACGTTGCGGGTTCGAACCCCGTTGCCCGCTGTCACACGCTTGGCGGAAACAACCACTTGTGCTCCTGGCACCATCCCACCGCCGTCGTTGCCTGGTTCGCAACCGGCCCAAGAACGGTCGCCTGAAACTCGGCCACGAACACATCCGGTTTCTCCCGGAAGAGCGCCCGCTTGCGCCCCCTCAACGGCCGGTGCCCGCGGCCCTGGGCTACATCCGATCCAGCACCCCCGCGCACACGATGACGAACGCCGTCGCCGTCTCCACGTCGGTGACCGCCAGTTCGGCGCGACCGCCCACCAGGACGGAATCGGCCCACCGGCGGTACGTCTCCACGAGGTCGCCCTCCACGGCAATCCCCGGCAGCGTCGGCCGGGGCTCGTACGTCACGGTCAGGCCGCTCCGGCCGTGCGTAATGCCCGTCACCTCAAACGCCAGGTCGACCGTCGGAATCGAACGCACCACCTCCGCCCCGAGGACGAGTTCCACCCCCTCGACGCGGAAGCCGCCGTCGTCTTCCACCGTCAGCGTCATCGACAGGTCGAACTCCTCCGCCACGGGCGCGCCCGGGCTTGGGCCGACCGAGATCGTACACTGCACGTCACCCATATAGGTGCCGGGCACGAACGCGCCTCCCCAGAGAACGTCGCACCCCGCCATCAATCCAACTAGGGCGAGCCCCGCGCCGTACACAAGCAGCCCGCAAACGGCTCGGAACACGTACGTGGCGTCCGATGCCGGCCGATGCCCGATCCGGCTACGTGTCACCTCACCCGCCATACATCACCTCCATCATCACGCCGGTGGCCGCGGTCCCCATGAGGACTCCACCCGGCCCCGCCACCGACGCCGCTGCCGGTCGCGCCTGGGGATTGTACGCGCGAGGCCGGCCGACGCCCGTTACGCTTGCCCCAGGGAATTCCTCACCACCAAGGCAGCAAGGCTCAGCGCTGGCATTGCCCGCAACCGAGAGCGCGGCACCGGCGTCTCGCCCGTGAAACCACCGGCGGGACGCCGGTGCCACGGAATCGCGGCCCGGGAAGAACCCGGCGGTTAGCAGTACAAAGAGCCCCATTTACCCGGGCTTCTTCGTGCCTTCGTGTCTTCGTGGTCAGTCTGCCCTCTGCCGGCCAAGTGCGGCCACCGGTCGGCCGCCCCTTCGCACCAAGGACGGTACCTCTGGGGAGCAGGCGACCAGGTGAAGCACCCTCTGCACCGATCACGTCGGGCACTTCTTGAGTGCGCCCACAGCAGGCCGGCGTCGTTGGCGCGCGGCGGGCCCCGGAGGGCCCAGCGGGCAGCAGCGGCTGCGCGGTATCCGGCCGGCACCCCCCACCGGGGTGGGACCGACATATCGGTCGAAAAGTCGCCTGCGACGCGACTACACGCGTTCTCGGGCCAATGCGGGCAGGCACTTCCGCACATGGAGCGTGCATCGGGAAGGGACTTTGGGTATCATGGTCTGGACGGTAACTGCGGTTATGGCAGTGTGGGGGCTGGTACTGGGGGGCTGGCGAAGCGACATGCCGATGGGCCTTTGGCGCTGGTCTTGCGCTGAGGGCCGACCCTGCCCGGGGTGGGGAGCATCGCGGGCACCGACCCAACCGGCGAAGTGTCGGTTGGCGCGGGCTGTCGGCGCAGTGTTCCGACCAGCGTATGGTGCGTGCACGGCGTCCGGCTGAGCATGGGGGGCGTGCACTAATGCACCGGTTTACAGTGAGCTGGGCCATTCCCGCAGCGGGTAAAGACCGGCGCACACGCCGTCGGCTTCCTGCCCGCTGTGGTGTGGAGGAGGAGGGTTTCCATGCTGATCGTGAGACGGTGGGTGCTGCGCGTGGTGGCCGCGGCCGTCGGCTTGGCCATGGTCTCCAACGCTTCGGCGGGAATCTGGCTGCCGGCTGCGGACGGCGCGGGAGCAACTCCCCGAGCAGCGCAAGTCGCGGTCGTAAGTGGCGAGGCCACTCGGCTGGAAGTGAGTTGTAACCTCCCCGGCGTCGAACTGACCCGCTACGACACGCCGCAGGGACCCTTTGTGCTGGTCACAGCACCGGCGACGGCCATCGGCGGAGTGGCGGGGGAACCGGGCCTGCCGGTGTTGCGCGCGCTGTTCGCCGCACCGGACGGCGTGGCGGTTGGGGTGGAGGTGTCGGCCGGGCCGCCGACCACCGTGAGTCTTGGGATGTTGGGCTTGCCAACGCGAGTGATGCCGGTCCAGGCTCCGGTGGCGGAGGATGCGCCGCCGGTGGAGCGGACGCGCTTCCACTACCAGGAGGCTGCCTACGCGTGCGGATCGGTCAGCGGGATGGAGCGCGCGGTCGTGCGTGAATTGGGGAGAATGCGCGGCCAGCGCGTGTTCCTGCTCGAGGTTCAGCCGGTGGACTACGAGCCGCTGAACGGGACCCTGACCGTGCGCGACGATGTACGCGTGGCGATCAGCTTCAGCGGGCAGCCGGCCGAGGGGCGGCGCCTGGAGCCCTTGCCGGGCCTGAACGCGAGGTTGCTGAACGCTCGGACCGGGGGACAGCCATCGCGGGACACGGGTAACTACCTGATCGTGGCCGCCCAGGCGTTTGCCGCGAGCGCCCCGCTCGCCCAGTTCGCAAGCGCTAAGACGGCCGCCGGCTTCGACGTGACGACCTATAGTGTACCGCCGGGGACGACCGCGGCGGACATCAAGACCTACATCGAGAGCCAGTACTTCTCCGCGAATCCTCCGGACTACGTGTTGCTCGTCGGCGACGCCGACGCGATTCCGGCGTGGGTCGGCGGCGGGGCCAAGGCATCGCCGACGGACCTGCCCTACGTGTGCATGGACGGCGCGAACGACTGGTACCCCGACATCGCCTTGGGCCGCTTCAGCGTGCGCTCGGAGGGGCAGTTGCAGGCGGTGGTGGACAAGACGCTGCACGTGGCCGGTGGCGTGTTCGCGGACCCGGACTTCGTGCGCCGGGCGGCGTTCGTGGCCGGGCCCGATGACGACTGCGGTGACGAGGACACCCACAACTGGGTGATCGACACCTATCTGGAACCGCGCGATTACCTGTCCAACAAGCTCTACACGCGCACCTACTTTGCCAACCCCACCACCGTCCGGGCAGCGCTCAATGAGGGCAGTGTCTACGTGATCTACTACGGCCACAGCGACACGAATGGCTGGCACGCTCCGGCGTTGCGCAAGAGCGACATACGCAATCTGACCAACAGCGGCAAGTACCCGTTCCACCTGAGCATCAGTTGCAACGCCGGCGATTTCACGGTCGAGGAGTGTTTCGGGGAAACCTGGTTGATCCAAGCCAACAAGGGTGCGGCAGCGGTCTACGCCGCCAGTGAGTTCCTCTACTGGCTGAGTCCGCCGTGGACGGAGGCCGGCGATCTCGAGAAGTTCCTCTTCACGGCGTTGTACGACGACGGCGTGCGGGAAATCGGGCGTGCCTGGCAGGCGGTGCTGCTGGACCTGCTGGCCAAGTACGGACCGCAGAATCCGGTCACGCGTGACTACTTCGAGATGTTCAACCTGCTGGGTGACCCCTCGTTGCGAGTGCCCATGCCCAACGCCTTCATGCTCACCGTGCAACCCGATGCCCGGGACGTCTGTGCCCCGCCTGCCGTCTCGGCGAGTTACACCATCGAGGTGGGCACGGTAGGAGATTTCGCGGCGCCCGTCACGCTCAGTGCCGCCGGGCAGCCCGCCGGCACCACCGTGGATTTCAGCATCAACGACCTGCCCGCGCCCTTCACCACCGTGATGACGGTCAACGCCCTCAACCAGGCCACGCCGGGCAACTACGCGCTCGAGATCACCGGCGCGGGCGGCGGGCTGGAGCGCCGAAAGAACGTACGCCTGGGACTGGCCAGCGCCGCGCCCGGACCCGTCACCCTGGCGAGCCCGCCGGATCACGCCTCCGACGTCGTGCTGAACCCGGAGTTCACCTGGCAATCCGCGACGCAGGGGATTGACTACACGCTGCAGGTGGCCACCGATGAGCAATTCACCGACGTCGTCTACACGGCGAACGTGATGGCCACCAGCCACGCCTATCCCGGGGAGGCAGGTCTGTTGGGCCACTTCTACTGGCGGGTGCGGGCCGGCAACGGCTGTGGGCTGGGTGACTTCTCGGAACCGTTCGAGTTCACGACACTCACCGAGTTGGTCCCCGCGGCCTATGATATGCTCAATGGCTGCGCGGTGGGCTTCCTGGATGAAGGTTACAATGGCGACGGTGATCCCGGCGTGCCGCTGGCGCTCTTGCGCAATGGCGTCGGGAAGCTGACGGACGGCATTCGCGCGACCCAGCACGCCAACAACACCCCCGCGCCCTATGTCGGCTGGAACACGATCAACCCCACCATAACGATCCACTTCGGACAACCGGTATGGCTGGGGGCGGTTCTGGTGTCGGTGGACGGCTCAGGTGGTTTCGAGGCGGTGTTTCCGCCCCACGATGCCACACTGGTGATGGGGGGCGTGACCCGGCAGTTCAACATTACCGAGCCGCCGCCCGGCAACAAGCCGTTCACGGTGTCCTTCACCAATCTGGACCTGACCGGTGATACGCTGGAACTCACGCTCGCCGACTATCATGCGGGCTTGTGGATCATGCTCAGCGAGATCCAGTGCCAGGGGAAGGTTGTGCAGGGAGCCTGCTGCCAGGGCGGGACGTGCGAGGTCTTGAGTGCCCCCGCCTGCGCGACGGTAAACGGGGAGTATCAGGGTGATTGGACGACCTGTGATCCGAACCCCTGCGCCGTCTATGAGCCGGAATGTCTCATCATCAGCGAGGTGGTAATGGGCGCCGAGAGCGGCAGTTGCCCGCGCTGGATCGAGATCACCAACACCGGCTACCGCAACTTCTCCTTCCTGGAGGGCGGGATCATCGTCCAGACCGACGGCAGCAACGACGTCACCGTGGACGTCGATCTGACGGGTGTGACGATTGCGGCGGGACAGGCGTTTGTGATCAACTCGACCCAGGGCGGCAACTGCGGCGGGGCGTTCCCCTTCATTTACGGCGTGCCCGCCGATCTGGAGACAAGCGCGCCCTTCGGCGACGGCAACGACCGCTACATCCTGACCGACAAGGCCGACGGATCCCACCTGCTGGACATTTACGGCATGTTCGGCGTGGACGGCAAGGGAACGTTCTGGGAGTACACCGACGGGTATTCGTACCGTATGTCGAACGTCAACAGCGGCAACGGCGGCGTGTTCGACCCTTATGAATGGTACTACGGCGGGGTCGGCAGCCTCGGTCCGGGGCAGGGCAATCCTACCGAGCTGCTGCTCCGACGGACCCACCCGTTCGTGCACACGTTTGATGAACACTGTGGCACGCCGGTGCCGGGCGACTTCGATCATGACGGTGACGTCGACCTGGCGGACTACGGCATCTACGCTCTGTGCATGGGCGGTCCTGACAATTACGTACCGCCCAAGGAGTGCGATCCCGCCGACTTCTACGCGGCGGATCTGGATGCGGACAAGGACGTTGACCTTGGGGATTTTGACCTGTTCACCCTGGCATTCACGGGTGAGCAGCGGTGAAAGCGCGGCGGGACGCGATGTCCCGTCGGCGGCAAGTCGAGGTGCAAGAGGCGGGAGAGGACCATGCAGCATGACAGGGCAAGGGAACGGGGGCGCCGGTCTCTTCTGGCGGTGGTGCTTACTCTTGGCTTCGTGGTATCGAGCGGCCACGGTGCCCCGGAGCGGGGGGGTAACTACCTGATCATCGTCCCGCCGGCGTACAACGATACGGCGCCGCTGACGCAGTTCGTCAACGCCAAGAGCGCCCAAGGCTACACCGTGTCGGTCTACCAGGTGACCAGCGGCACGACGAACACGGCCATCAGGAACTACGTGGTGAGTCTGTGGAACACCCTGCAGGAGCCCAAGTTCATCCTGATTGTGGGTGATACGGCGGGCTCCTCTTCCACGTCCAATACGATCCCCCACTTCATCGGTACGGGCAGCCGGGGGGCCACGACCGACTGGCCCTACGGCTGCATGCCGGACCGCCTGAGCTGGTACCCGTCGATCCCCGTGGGGCGCTTCGCGGTGGCCTCGGTGGCCCAGTTGCAGAACGTCGTGGACAAAACGCTGTTCGTGGAGGCGGGCAACTTCTCCGATCCCGAGTACGTGACGCGCGGGGCGTTCCTGGCCAACAACAGCACTCAGGGCATGGCCGACCCGACCCACGATTGGGTCATTAACACCTACTTGACGCCGCGCGGGTATACGGGGATCAGGATTTATGAAAGCCAGGGAGGCAACACGGCGCACGTCACGGCGGCCGTCAATAACGGATGCCTGTGGACGGTCTACTACGGGCACAGCGGCTCCTCCGGCTGGTGGGCACCCGCGTTCGACCAGAACAACGTGAATGCCCTGAGCAACGCCGGCCTGTACGGGCTGGTGTGCGGTTGGTCCTGCAACACCGCGCACTTCAGCTATGACGAGTGCTTCGGGGAGACGTGGATCCGAGCGGCGAACAAGGGGGCGGCGGCGTACCTGTCCGCCTCCGACTACATTTACTGGGGCAGCGCGGAGGAATGGATGCCGTCCACGGTCCTGGAGAAGGCCTTCTTCGCGTCGTTCTTCGAGAAGGACATCTGGCAGGTCGGTCCGGCGTGGGTGACCGCCCTGTATCGTTTCCTGCGGGAGCACGGGCAGTGGGACGGCAACTACCTGCATGTGCCCGCGCAGAACCTCGACCACTGCCACGACTTCCTTGAGGAGTTCGTGCTGCTGGGCGACCCCAGCCTGTGCCTGCCGCAGCCCAATGGCTTCACGTTGGCGAGCAACCCGACCACGCAGGCACTCTGTTGCCCACCGGCGCAGGCGGCCGAGTACACGATCAACGTGGGAAAACTGGGGAGTTTCTCGGAGGCGGTGACGCTGGGCGCCAGCAGCCTGCCGGCGGGCGCAACGTCCGGTTTCACCGTCAACGGCCTGGCCCCACCGTTCACATCGGTGCTGACCGTAGGCAACCTGGGTGCCGTGGCCGCCGGCGAGTACAGCATCGTGGTCACCGGCACCTCGGCCTCGATGCAGCGCTCCACGAACGTCGTGTTGCGCGTAGCGCACGGGATCCCGGACCCGGTGGCGCCGAGCAGCCCGCCCCACGGGGCGTCTGGCGTCGCCCTGAAGCCGGAGTTGGTGTGGACGGCCTCCTCGGGAGCCAGCGGGTACGACGTGCAAGTGGCCGCCGATCCGGGTTTCGCCACGGTTGTCTACACGGCCAGCGTGACGGGCACGAGCCACACCCTGACGACGGCGCTCAACCCGGCCACTCCCTATTACTGGCGCGTGCGCGCCGTCAATGCCTGTGGACAGGGCAGCTACGGCTCGGCGTTTCTGTTCAGCACCGTCAGCGTGTTGCAGGCCACAAGTTATGACCTGCTCAACGGCGAAACGGGGACCTACAGCTATTTCGATGACCTGTACAACGGCAGCGGTAACAACACCGTCCCCCTCGCGCCGCTCAGCGGCGGGTTGGGAGACTTGACGGACGGCGTGGTGGCCACCCAGCACTGGAACAGTACGAACCTCCCCTATGTGGGCTGGAAGTCCATTCAGCCGACCATCACGTTCCACTTTGCCGGCAACGTGAACCTCCATGCGGTGACCATCCACGTAGACGACTCGGGCGGCGGCGGCGGCGTGGTACCGCCGTCCCACGTGACGCTCAACATGGGCGGGGTGAATGTGCAGTTCCCGGTGACGGACCCGCCGGATAACGCGCCGTTTGCGGCGACTTTCTCCAACCTGGGAATGACCGGCGACACGCTGGCCCTGACGCTGCAGGATGCGCAGTTCACGACGTCTCGCTACATGATGCTGAGTGAAGTGACGTTCGAGGGAGACCTGATTACGGGCGCCTGCTGCGTGGGGGAGGCGTGCTCGGTCCTCACCGAGGGGCAGTGTGCGGGCCTGGGCGGGGTGTATCACGGGGCGGGAACGGGCTGCAATCCCGATCCGTGCCTCGAGTATGATTCGGTGTGCCTGCTGATCAGCGAGGTGGTCCACGGCGCCGAAAGCGGCAGTTGTCCGCGCTGGATCGAGATCACGAATACCGGCTTGCAGCCGTTCGCGTTTTTCGAGGGCGGTGTGATCGTGCAGATGGACGGCAGCGCGGACGTCGACGTGGACATCGACCTGAGCGGCGTGGTAATCGGGCCCGGCGAGAAGCTGGTGATCAACTCAACACAGAACGGCGAGTGCGCCAACGCGTACCAGTTCATCTATGGAACGCAACCGGGCTTTGAGACGGCGGTACCGCTGGGGGACGGCGATGATCGCTACCTGCTCACGGACACGGCCGACGGCTCCCATCTGGTGGACATCTACGGCGTCTTCGGCACCGACGGGACGGGGGAGGACTGGGAGTGCACGGAGGGGTACTCCTACCGTCTGCCCGGCGTCAACACGGGGAACGACGGTGCCTTCGACGCGGCGGGATGGATGTTCGGCGGGGTGGGCAGCCTGGGTGCGAGTCAGGGTGACCCGACGGAGCTGCTGCTGACCCGCACGACGCCCGGCGCGCACGTGTACGAGCGCGCCTGCATTCCGTACGGACCGGCTGATTTTGACGGGGACGCGGACGTGGACTGGAGCGACTACGAGAGCTGGGCTGCCTGCCTGGCCGGACCGGGCCAGTTTGCCCCCCCGCCGGGCTGCTCGACGGATGATTTTGCCGTAGCCGATCTTGATGGCGACGGGGACGTGGACTTAGGTGACTTCCTGCTCTTCGCGGTGCTGTTCACGGGCGAGTGAACGCACGGTCAAGGCCGGTGCCTGTCCGGTGGGCAATGGCCGAGATGACGGAGGGCAAGTTCAGACCGGAGGATCAGGGCCGCAGTCAGGCGCACCAGAGGACGGGTGCGCCGGGGCACCGCTGGATTTGTTGTGTGGGGGAGGAGAATTCTCGTGAACGCAACGACATGCAGGGAGCAGGGGGGAGAATGGGTGCGGACGCTCGTGACGCTGCTCGTGGTGGTCGTCATGGTGCCGGTGGCGGAGGGCGGGCACTACCTGATCGTCACGCCACCTGATTATGCGGGGTCGGCGCCCCTCACGGAGCTGGCCACTCACCGCGCCGCCACGGGTCTGAGCGTTGCGACCTATGTGGTGCCGGCCGGCACCAGTAACACGACGATTAAGAGCTACATTGAGAGTCTGTGGTACGGGTCCAATCCGCCCAGTTACATCGTTCTGATCGGGGATACCAGCGGCTTCACCTCCACTTCGAATACGATCCCTTACTTCAACGGGACCGGTGACAAGGCCGCCCCGACGGACCATCCGTACGGGTGCATGCCGGGGGGAGTCGCCTGGTATCCGGACATCCCGGTGGGCCGCCTGGCCGTGTCGTCCGTGCAGCAGTTGCAGAACGTTGTCACCAAGACCCGGTACGTCGAGGGCGCACTCGATGCGTACCCGGATCCCAACTACGTGATGCGCGGAGCCTTTCTGGCCAACAACGATACGCAGGGCATGTCCGACCTGACGCACAACTGGGTGATCGACAACGTTTTCACGCCCAACGGGTACACTGGGATCAAGGTCTACCAGAGCGCCGGCGGCGGCACGGCGCAGGTGACGGCGGCGGTGAACAGCGGCTGCCTGTGGGTCGTCTACTACGGGCACAGCAGCGCCAGCGGCTGGTGGGGACCCTCGTTCACGCAGTCAAACGTGCAGGCGCTGAGCAACACCGGGCTGTACGGGTTGGTGTGCGGGTGGTCGTGCAACACCTCCGATTACACCCAGAGCGAGTGCTTCGGCGAGACGTGGATTCGGCAGGCCAACAAAGGGTCGGCAGCCTACATCTCCGCCTCGACCTACATCTACTGGGGAAGCGTCGAGGCGTGGCAGCCCTCGACCCATCACGAGAAGGGCCTCTTCGCGGCGTTTTTCGACGACGGCATCTGGGAGGTGGGTCCGGCGCATCTTCGCGGCCTGTACCGTTTCCTGCAAACCTACGGTAACTGGGACGGCAACTACAGTCACGAACCGACGAGCAACCTTGCCGTTTGTCATAATTTCATGGAGGAGTTCGTCCTGCTGGGCGACCCGGCCCTGCGGCTGCCGCAACGCAACGAGTTCCATCTGGCGGTCGATCCCGTTTCACAGGGGACCTGCTCGCCGCCCACGAATGAAGCTGTATACGTGATCGAGGTCCAGGAAGCAGGGGTTTTCACCGAGGCGGTTACGCTCAGTGCCGCGGGCGTGCCTGCCGGGGCAACCGTGAGTTTCGACGTGAACTCGCTGCCGCCGCCGTACACGTCCCACCTGACCATCGGGAACCTGGCGGGCGCGGCACCGGGGCAATACGAGATCCGCCTCAATGCAGTTGCCCCTTCGTTGCAGCGCGGCGCGCGGCTGGGACTGCACGTTGCCAGCGGCCCGCCGGGAACGGTGACCCTGACCAGCCCGCCCCACAATGCCTCGGACGTCTCGCGCACACCCACCCTGACGTGGGAGACGCTGCCGCAGGCGTTGAACTACGACCTCCAGATTGCGACGGACCCGGCGTTCAGTTCCGTCGTGTACGCGATCGAGGTCGACGGCAATAGCCACGTCGTCGCCCAGATGCTGGAATCGGACACCGACTACTTCTGGCACGTGGCGGGGCGCAACGCCTGTGGCGCCGGCGGTTACTCGACGGCGTTCCGGTTCCACACCATGGCGCAGGCGGACTACTTCACCGAACAGTTCACGTCGGGGCACCCGTTCGACCTGGACTACTCCAGCATAACGCTGGCACCGGACGGCTCGGGGAATTACTACCAGTTGTGCGCCGTGCCCGCGACTGCCTTCCCGGTGGACCCGAGCAGTGGGACCCTGGTCACCCTTGCGGAAGACGCATGTCAAAACGTGACGCTGACCGGGGGCGCCCGGGTGGGGCCCTACGGCCAGTCGTACAGCGGGTACTACATCTGCGATAACGGCTACATCACGTTTGCGGGACCCGACAATGACTGGACGGAGACCCTCACGGAGCACTTCTCCATCCCGCGCCTGTCGCCGCTCTATCACGACCTGAGCAAGCCGGGCGGCGGGACCATCCGTCGGCAGCAACTGAGCGACCGGGCCGTGGTCACTTACATTGGCGTTCCGGAATACAACACCACGAACTCGAATAACATCCAGGTCGAGATGTTCTTCGACGGGACGATTCGCTTTACGTGGCTGCAGGTGGACGCGGTGGCGGCCGTGGTGGGCATCTCGGCCGGCAACGGATACCCGTCGGACTTCGTGGCAAGCGATCTTTCCGCCTACGGACCCTGCCCGGGTGACTTGGACACCGATGGGGACGTGGACATGAACGACTACACGGTGTTCGCCGCCTGCATGGCGGGGCCGGGCGTCTCCACTCCCCCCGGCGGCTGCACCCCGACGGCGTTTGGCCGCGCGGACCTGGAGAACGACGCCGATGTCGATCTCATGGACTTTGTGCTCTTCGAGGAGTTGCTGGCCGGCGGTTGATCCCGGCGTGCCGCGTGCGGCGCGGAGCAAGAGCGGCTGGCGGACCGCTCGACAGGGGCCCCTTCACGACGCGAACCGGCGGGGTCGTGGGCCCGGGCCGGACGTGCCCGCCCGCAGACAGGCGGGCATGTTGCGGCGGAGCCCGGGCGCCCCGGGGTCAAGCACCGGGGGCCGTGCTCGCTGCCGCCCCCTCGCGGTTGACCGTTCCTTTCTTGCGCGGTAGTCAACGGTATGCGCTGCTGCCGGCGCGGAGGCATCCGACCACCGTGGGCTGAAGCCCGCGGCTCGATTGCCTTGCAGCCTCGCGCACCGCCACGTGGACAGTACCGTGGGTTGGCGTCGGGGGCCGCCGGGCCGCGCCGACCCGAACGGAGGAGCCTGTGCGCGAGTATCTGTTTCGTCCCCTGCAGGCCTGGGACTTGCTGCGGTGCCGGTTCATCCACCCGGCAGTGCTGCGTCACCGCCGCGGCGTGACCATTAAGGGTCGCGTGATTCTCACCGGCATCCCGATGATCGAAGTCCGCAATGGGGGGCACATCACTCTCGAAAACGAAGTGCTTCTGCGTTCAGACAACCGCGGCTACCACGTGAATATGCACTCGCCCGTCAAGCTCCTTGCCGATCGCCCCGGGGCTGAGATTGTGATCGGAGAACAGAGCCAGATTTACGGTTCGTGCATCCACGCGTACCACCGCATCACCATCGGGAAGCGCTGCCTGGTCGCCGCCAACTGCGAGATTTTCGATGGCAGCGGGCACGAGGTGTCGTTCCCCCAGGTGGAGAATCGCATCTTCACCAAGGGCAGCAGCAGGCCCATCACCATCGAGGACTACGTGTGGCTGGGCTGCAACTGCATCGTGCTGCCCGGCGTGACGATCGGGCGCGGCAGCGTGATCGGCGCCGGCAGCGTGGTCGCGCGGGACATCCCGCCGATGGTGGTGGCGGCCGGCAATCCCGCCGTTGTGGTCAAGGACTGCTCGGGTACGTAGCCGGCGGCCGCGTCATACGGCAAGGGGGAATGCGTACGGCTTGGTGCCGCCGGGTGTCCCCGAGAAGTCGAAGGCGGCCGGTGCCGGAGGAGCCCGTCGATCGCGGTTGGAGGAAGTGATGAGTATCCCTCAGCGTGTTGACGAGCAAGCACTGGGGCTGCGCCTGGACCGGTTTCAGATCGAGACGCCCTCCTGGGGATATGCGGACACCGGCACGCGCTTCGGCAAGTTTCTGCAGGACGCGGCCGCCCGCACAATCGATGAGAAGCTGGCGGATGCCGCCGAGGTCCACCGCTACACGGGTTGCTGTCCCACGGTGGCCGTCCATGTGTTGTGGGACTTCCCGCCGGGAACGGAGCCGGAGGCGCTGGCGGCGCGGGCCGCGCAGCTCGGCATCCGCATCGGGTCGATCAACCCCAACGTGTTCCAGGATCAATGTTACAAGTTCGGGTCGCTTGCCAACCGTGATCCGGAGATTCGCCGGCGCGCGGTGCAGCATATTCTGGACAGCATCGAGATCGGCCGCGCGGTGGGTTCCCGGCTGCTGAGCCTCTGGTTTGCGGACGGCACCAACTATCCCGGGCAAGCGAGCATCCGGCAGCGCAAGCAGTGGTTTCACGAAGGTTTGCGGGCCGTGCACGATGCCCTGCCCGGCGACATGCGCATGTTGATCGAGTACAAGCCGTTCGAGCCGGCGTTCTACCACACGGACATCGCCGACTGGGGCATGGCCTGCGCCTTCGCCCGGCATGCCGGACCGCAGGCGAAGGTGCTCGTGGACACCGGCCATCACCTGCCCGGCTGCAACATCGAGCACATCGTGGCGTTCCTGATCGACGAGGACATGCTGGGCGGCTTCCACTTCAACGACCGCAAGTACGCCGACGACGATCTCACCATGGGGAGCATCGACCCGTACCAGTTGTTCCGCATCCTGTACGAGATTACGGCGGCGGAGGTTCAGCTCGGCCATGATCTGGATATCGCCTACATGGTGGACCAGTCGCACAATCTCAAGCCGAAGATCGAGGCGATGATCCAGACGGTCATGACCGCGCAGGAACACCTGGCGAAGACGCTGCTCGTGGACCACGCCGCGCTGGCCCGGGCCCGCGCCTGTGACGACCTCGTGCAGGCGGAGCAGATTCTCAAGGACGCCTATCAGACGGACGTGCGGCCGCTGCTGGCCGATTACCGCCGGGCACGCAAGCTCCCCGCCGATCCGCTGCAGGCGTTCCGGGAAAGCGGTTACGCCGCGCGCGTCGCGCGCGAGCGGGGTGCGGGCAAGCCGCGCGACGGATCGAGCTATGCCTGAGCAGGACCGCGAGATGGTAAGCCGGTTGGGTGGCATGCCCAAGCCGAAGGCGCCGGCATGCCGCGGTAGTAGCTGCATGCTCGCCCGGGGAAGAGCATGGTTCCGGCGCGCCGGGACTTGGCCATGCCACCCCGTTCCATTCGTCGGTTCCCCCGCTACGTCCAGCCGTCTTTATCAGCGTGCGCGATTTCGCGCCGCCACCGAGCGGCAGGCTTGCTCCCCTTGACGCCGAGTGTCAAGGGCAGCCCGCGCGGTGCCGCGATACCGTGACTGGCACACGATTGCTCGGGGCGCTGCCGAGGCTGCGGCAGCGGAGAAGATGAAAAGTGACACGTGACGCGAGCTATCTTGCCGTGGACCTCGGCGCCTCCGGCGGCCGGGCGATCCTGGTGCGGTTTGACGGCCGACGCTTCCAGGCCACCGAGGTGCATCGCTTCGAGAACCGGTCGCTGCAAACCAGCGAAGGCCTCTTCTGGGATGCACCCCGGCTGTTCAACGACATCAAGAGCGGACTTCGACTGTGCAGCGGGCAGGGACTTCGCCTCGATGCCATCGGGATCGACACCTGGGGCGTAGACTTCGCCCTACTCGCCGCCGGCGGCGACCTGCTGGCCGCACCGCGACACTACCGAGATCCCCGCAATGTGCCCGCCTTCGAGCAGGCCCTGCGGCGCGTCCCGCGCGAGCGCATCTACAACTCCACCGGCATTCAGTTCATGCCCCTGAACACGCTCTACCAGTTGCACGCAGAAGCCAACGCGCCCGCGCGACTGCTCGATACCGCCCAGCGCCTGCTTTTCATGCCCGATCTCTTCAACTTCTGGCTGACCGGTGAGGCGCAGACCGAACGCACGATCGCCAGCACGTCGCAGGCACTGAACGCACGTAGCGGCGAATGGGACGACGAGTTGCTCACGGCGCTGGACATACCGCCTCGTATCATGCCGCCGATACGCCCAACCGGCTCGGTGGGCGGCAGGCTTCTCCAGCAGGTAGCGGAAGACACCGGCCAGTCGGACCTGCCGATCGTGCTGACCGCGAGCCACGACACCGCCGCGGCCGTCGTGGCCGTGCCCGCCGAGGGCGGCGAGTGGGCTTTCATCAGTTCCGGCACGTGGTCGCTGGTCGGTGTCGAGCTTGCGGCACCGCTGATCAACCGACAGTCGCAGGCGGCCAACTTCACCAATGAGGCGGGTATGGCCGGCACCACCCGGTTCCTCAAGAACGTGCCCGGTCTGTGGCTGCTGCAAGAGTGCCGCCGCTGCTGGGAGGAAGCCGGACGATCCCTCTCTTATGCCGAGATCGCGGCCCTGGCGGAGCGGGCCGAGCCGTTGCGCTCGCTGATTGTCCCGGACGACCCGCGTTTCGCTGCCCCGGCCGACATGCCGGGACGGATCCGCGAGGCCTGCCGCGAGCTTGGTCAGCCGGAACCCGTGGACGAAGGCGCCCTGGCGCGCTGCGTACTGGACAGCCTCGCGTTGCGCTACGATCAGGTCTTGCGCGATATCGTCGCGCTGACCGGCCGGAAGATCACGACCGTGCACGTGGTAGGCGGAGGCTCGCGTAACGAACTGCTCAACCAACTGGTGGCGGGCGCCGCGGAGCGCGTGATCGTCGCCGGCCCGGCGGAGGCGACCGCCTTGGGCAACGCCGCGGTTCAGGCAATCGCGCTCGGTCACTTGGCTGACCTCGGTGCCGCGCGGAGGACGATGGCCGCGTCGGTCGATCAACGTACCTATGAGCCCCCCACCGGTTCGGCGGAGCGCCGCGCCTGGGCCGCAGCCCGCGAGCGCTTCGCCAAGCTGACGGCCTCCACCACCGCATGACCCCTGAGTAGCTCCACACAACGGGGAAACCGACAGCAAGGCCGGGGTGGCATGGCCAAGCGCAGCGCCGCCATGCTCTCGGACGTACTCAACGCTACCGTCTGCAATCCCGGCGCGCCGGGACGCCTTCGGCTTGGGCATGGCACCCGTCCAGTTTCCCATTTGCTTGGTCCGACTCAGGCAGCATGATTCTCGCCTCCACGGGCGGCTGCATGCGCCGGACGGAGAGCGGCACGTCACCGCGAGCGAGTTTCCATCTGCCGCACCTGCCAGACCGTGGCGGCGATGAAATACAGAAGTGTCGGCACGACCAGCCAGCGCCTGAACCACGCGAGCCGCTCGGCGTAGTCGGTGGTACCCGCGACGTAAACATACACCGCCAACAACACACAAGCGAGCAACGCCGCCACCGCGACGACTCCACTCACCGAGGATACGACCAGGCGCTGGGACTGCCCCGCCGGCGCGGGCCGCGCCGCCGCAGCCGCGCGCGGAGGTCGCTCTGCTCCTGTCACACCACCGGCGACAGATTCGCCGGCAGGCAGGCGCGCTCCGCCAGCCGCAGCCAGCACCAGGTACACCACCACCGTCACGACATACACCGGCACAAACAGGAAGAACAGGTGCAGCGTGTGGGTCAGGTGCAATCCCAGCGCCACCGCCATCCCGCACGCCCAGGCGAGCAAGGCCGGCCAGTTCAGCAGCAGCCCGCGGCGCTCCGCCCAGTAACGGGTGAGCCCCAGGCGGGGGAAGAGCCAGTGCTCCGCCATCACGATTCCGCCGGCCGGCACGAGCAGTAACCCGTAGAGCCCGACGAAGTCTAACAGGCGGGTGAAGACGAACGGGAAACACGCCACGATCGTGGTGACGATCCCCACGACCAGGGTGACGAGCCAGCGCGGCCAGTCCGGCGTGATCACCTGCAGGGCCAAGCCGGCGCGGTACAGCGTCGGGTTCGACGTGGTCCAGCCGGCGATGACGACTGCGATGATTCCGGAGACACCCAGGGCCTGATAGGCAACTGCACCGGAATCCAGCGCGGTCAGCGGCAACTGCAACGCCAGGGCCGCCCCGGCACCCATGACGCCGGCCGCGATCCACGCCAGGTAATGCCCCAGCAACATACCACACGCCGAGTACAACCCATAGCTGGCGCGCTTCGCATAGCGGAAGATCGCCATGTCCGACAGACCCATGTGCATGGCCAGATTGCAGATCCACGCGAACGCCGCCACGTGCCAGAAACCGATCAGCGGCGGGCCGCCGGCCGGCGTGCTTCCGGTCCAGACGGCCTGCGTGCCGATCTGCCAGAACTGCCGCAGGTTGCGCGGCACGCCCACTCCGGTCGACTCGCCCAGGGCGGGCAGCACGACGAGGGCTCCAACGATGAACATCAGCAGCATCCAGGGCGAGCACACGGCTGCGAACGCCGCCAGACGCTTGAAGCCCGCAATCGCCAGCCACACCACCACTGCCCCGACGAGGCAGACCGTGAGCACGAAGCGCGCATCGGTCGGGTACCAGTGCGTCTGCGCGGGAATCCCGAACGGTATGCGCACGGCCGAAGCCGACACCGTGATCATGCAGCCGGCAAGAACGCAGAACAGCAGCGCGTTCAACACATTGTAGATGACAGTGAGCAGCGGGCCGCCGATCCGCCGCAGATACCAGTAGAGCGTCAGGCGCGTCTCTACGGCGATCGGGGCGCACACCAGTACCCAACTCAGCACCGCCAGCAGGTTCCCGAGGGCCAGGCCGACGACAATGTCGACGATGCTCGCCCCCCAGGTTACGAACAGTGCACCAATGACAAACTCCGTCGCGGCCACGTGCTCGCCGGCATACGACCCGGCGAAGTACGCCCCGCTGCACAGCTTGTCGTCCGTGACGGGCTCGCGGTCGAATTCGTACAGCCGATCGAGCCGCTCTACTACGCCGGTGTGCTGACGCTTCTGTGTCATGAGCTTCGTCACCTTCGCTGGCCACCGCCGAACGACTTGCTCACCTGCCGGATCTCGACGAGTGGCATACTCAACGACTTTCACCTTGCTGATGGAGCCCGATCAGCCCAACGGACGCACGATGGACTGCGGGCGCAGGTAGTCGAGCAGCGTATCCGGGCCCAGGACGCCGCCTCCGAAGCCCGAAAGGTTGCAGCCCGCGTACGGCACTCCGTGCGCGAACACGTTGTGCGCGTTGATCCAGCTATTGCCCGCCACCAGCGCTTCGGCCACCCGCTGGGCACGGGCGAGATCCTGCGACCACACGCTGTTGGCCAGCCCGTAGGCCGAGCGGTTCACCAGGTCGATCGCCTCCGCCTCCTCCTTGAACTTCATCAGGTACGCCACCGGACCGAAGATCTCGTCGCGGGCACAGATGTTCTCCGGTCCGCCGCTTAGCAACGCCGGCTTCACGTAGACCCCGCTGGGATGCCCGGCCACTTCGGCGCGCCCGCCCGGCAGAACTGCCCGCGCGCCGCCCTCCACTCCGCGCTGCAGGTACCCCAGGATGCGCTGCCGCTGCTTCTCGCTCACGGCCGGCCCCATCTGGGTGTCCGGGGCGAACGAGTGCCCGATCACCAACGCTTCCATGGCCGTGCAGGCCGCGTGCACGAACTCATCCCACACGCGCTCGTGCACGATCCAGCGCGTGGCCGTGCAACACACCTGCCCCGTATTCAACGTAACCGCCGCCACGAGTGCCTGTGCGGTCGCCGCCGGATCCACATCCCCGAACACGACCGCGGCACCCTTGCCGCCCAGTTCGAGCTTGACCGGCACCAGATTCCGCCCGCAACTGGCCGCAATGAGTCGGCCCACCTCCGGCGAGCCGGTGAAACCCAGGCGGTGAATGCCCGGATGCTCCGCCAACGCCCGCCCGGCCGTCTCCCCGTAGCCCGGCACGACGTTGACCACGCCGGCGGGAATCCCCGCCTCCTGCACCAGCCGACAGAAGTACAGCGTGCTGAGCGGCGTGTCCTCGGCCGGCTTGATGACGGCCGTGTTGCCCGCCGCCAGCGCGGGGGAAAGGTTCCAGCCGACGAGCAGCAGCGGGAAGTTCCAGGGCAGTACCAGCGCCGCCACGCCGTACGGCACGCGAATCTGCCGCGCCTCCAGACCGGCGACCTGCAACGGTTCCTCCCGGTGCGTGCGGACGGCCAGGTCGGCGTACCAACGCAAGGTCTGCGCGACGTTCGGGATGTCGAAGCCGTCGGCCTGCGCCAGCGGCTTGCCTACGTCCAACGCCTCGATCTGCACCAGAATCTGCCGATCGCGGTCCACCAGATCAGCGAGGCGGTGCAGGTACGCGGCGCGTTTCTGCACCGGCATCGTTGCCCAGCCGCTGCTGCGGAAAGCGGTGCGCGCGGCCGACACGGCACGCTCGATATCCGCCGCCTGGCCCTCCGCCACCGTGGCCAGCGGCCGGCCTTGGCCCGGGTCGAGCGTCTGAAAGGTCCCGCCCGCACTGGCCGCCACCCATTCACCGTTGATGAACATGGGAATCGGCCGCTGGTCCAGAAACGTCCGTACTTGCGGAAGAAGTTGTGCTACGCGCGTCATGTTCCGTGCCTCCGCGATATGCTCGCCCTTCTTTCGCCGCGCCAGAGTACTTGTTTAGCGTGGGTGCCATGCCCTCACCCACCGCAGGTGGGGGTGGGCATGCGATCGGTCGCCAGAGCATGCTTACCCACGACCGCTGTCGCGGGAAAGCATGGCATTCTCCGCGCCGTACACGCTACACACGTACGCGCCAGACACGCGCGGCCCATCGCTGATCGTACCCAGGATCGGACCCTGCCGCTACCGCAGCCGTCCCATCCCCGTGGTTCGGGGCAGAAGCTGCGGGGCTCGGGGCGACACCGAGTGCTCCCGCGCGCCGTGTTCGCGTGGAATCCATGCCGGCTTCATGCTCAGGACCCGGCACCGCGCTGCATGAAGGCGCGGACGTCGCCCAGTGGTTTCACTCCGGCCGTCGCACCGCTGGCCTGGATCCCGTGCGCCGCGACGGCATTACCCAGGCGGGCCGCCTCTGCCATGGGCAGCTTCTCCCGCAAGCCGACGAGAAACCCGGCACTCCAGCAATCTCCCGCCCCCGTCGTATCCACAACCTGCGGCACGCGGAAGGCCGGCACGTGCTGTTCGACCCCTTCCGCACTACGACAAAAGGCTCCCTCCGCACCAAGCTTGATCACCACGTTGCGGGCGCCGCAGGCCTGGAAGTCGCGGGCGATCGCCGCCACGTCCGTCAGCCCGCTGATGGCAGTCGCCTCTGCGTGCGAGGGGACGAAGTAGTCAACGTACGGCAGCGCCGGCAGCACGCGACGCTGCCACTGGGCCCGCGGCATGGCCTCCACGTACACCGTATCCAGCAGCGTCCGGGCGCCGGCGGCCCGGGCCGCGGCCAGCACCTGCGCCGTCGGCTCGCCGTCCAGCGCCTCCATCACCATCGTCCCAGCAACAAACACGAGTTGCCGGCCGCCCAGCCACTCCGGCGGGACATCCGCCGGGCACAGCCGGTCGTCCGCGCCCCGCGTATGAAAGAAGCACCGCTCACCGCTCGAAGCGACGCACGCAAAGGAGAACGCCGTGCTGGTAGAGGCATCGCGCACAATGCCGTCGGTCGCCATCCCGTGGCGGGCCAGCTCGGCCACCACGAAATCACCGAGCATATCAGTGCCGACGCGCGCGATGGTGTCACACGGCACACCGAGCTTGGCCAACGCGAGCGAACAGTTGATCGCGCACCCACCGGTGCTCAGCGCGAGCTGATCGAAGAAGCGCAGGCCGCCGGGTTTGGGGAACTCGTCGATCGTCCGGGCGATCGCGTCCACCGTGGCGATCCCGATCACAAGCACATCGTTCATCGCAGACCCTGCATCCCTTTAACGCTCGACCCTGCGGGCACGCCACTGGTCAATCGCAACCGCAATAATAATGATGTGCCCGACGATCATCTCCTGCACGAAGTTCGGCCAGCCCAGGACCGTACAGCGGTTACGGAGAAAGGCCATCAGAAAGGCGCCGGCCAGCGTGCCCAGCATCGAGCCTTGCCCGCCGGAGAGCGATCCACCGCCGATAACGACGGCCGCGATGACGTCCAGTTCGACGCCAATCGCGACCGTCGGATCACCCTGGGTCAGCCGTGCAAACTGCATCAGGCCCGCCAGACCGGTCAACAAACCCGCCAGAACATATATGTAGACCTTCATCCGCGGCACCCGGATGCCGCAGAGGCGGGCGGTGGCCTCGTTCGAGCCGATCGCGAACGTGTACCGGCCGAGGATCGTGTAGCGCAGCACGGCCGCCAGGAAAACCCCCAACGCGAGCATCAGCCACACAGCCGGCGCCAGGGGCAACCATTCCTGCACCGGTGCAGGACGCACCCAAAGACCCAGGCCCTGCGCCGGCGCGCTGACCGGCATGCTGCCGGAAATCCACTTCGCCAGACCGCGGTAGAAACCAAGTGTCCCCAAGGTCGCAATGAACGGCGGCAGCCGCAGCAGCGTGATCAACACCGAGTTGTAGAAGCCGCACAGGGCCCCCGTGCCAAGGGCCACGACCACTGCCGCCGGCACCCCCCAGCCCTGCTTCAAGGCCAGCGCCACCGCCACACTGGTGAGTGCAATCGCCGACCCCACCGACAGATCGATCCCACCGCTGATGATGATGAACGTCATCCCCATCGCGGCGATGCCGACGATTACCGTGTGTACGGCGACGGTCTGGAGATCGAGCAAGCTGACCCACGGATGCGGTGGAATCGCGTAGAAGAGCGCGATGACCACCAGCAGGCCGAGGAAAGGGGCGAGCGCCGTCAGTAGTACGCGCCTGCCCGGCGATGCGCGTCCGCCGGGAAGCCTGCTCAGCGGCGCCAAGGCGGCCCCCGTGTTCATGCCGCTGTCTCCTTCCCACTTGCCGCAGCACTGATGAGCGCGTGTTCGGTCCATTCCTCCCGCGGGCGCGCCCGGCCCAACCGGCCACGGTGCATCACGGCAATGCGATCACAGACACCGAGCAGTTCAGGCAGATAGCTACTCGCCATGAGCACCGCCTTGCCGCCGGCGGCCAGCTCGCCGATGAGTTGATAAATCTGGGCCTTGCTCGCTACGTCGATGCCCCGCGTCGGCTCGTCGAGCAGCAGGACGTCTACCCCGTGGTGCAGAAGCCGCGCCAGCGCCGTCTTCTGCTGGTTGCCGCCGGACAGATCACGCAGGCGCTGGTCTGCACTGCGGGCGCGGATATCCAGCCGGCGCATCCACTCGGTCGTCGCCCGCTGCACGGCGCGCAGGTTGATCCAACCCCAGCGCGCCAGAGGCCCCAGCCGGCTGAGCGTGACGTTGTCCGCCACGGAGCGTGACAGCAACAACCCTTCGGCCTGGCGATCCTCGCTGAGCAGCCCGACGCCCTGGGCCAGGTGAACGCCGCGGGCGCCCGGCCCGGCCGTGTAGGCTCCGATGCGCACCGTCCCGGCACGCACCGCATCCAGTCCGTAGATGCACCGCAACAACTCCGTACGCCCCGCCCCGACCAGCCCGGCCAGGCCGAGAATCTCCCCGCGGTGCAGCGTGAGGTCCGCCGCGCACGGCTGCCGCCGACCCGCCAACCCGCGAATCTCCAGGATCGGTACCCCCACCTCGTGCGGCACGCGGGGGAACATCTCGTGCAGCCGCCGGCCGATCATGAGCTCGACCAGGTCATTCAAAGCGACGTCCGCCATCGCGCCGGTGCCCGCATTCCGGCCGTCACGCAGCACCGTGTAGCGTTGAGCCACCCGCTGCACTTCTTCCAGGAAGTGAGAGATGTAGACGATCGTCACGCCCTCGGCCCGCAGCCGCTCAATTACCGCAAACAGCCGCTCGATGTCCGCTAGTCCCAGACTACTGGTGGGTTCGTCCATGACCAGCACGTGGGCATCCGCGAGCAGTGCCCGCGCGATCTCCACAAGCTGCCGATCCGCCGCCGACAGGCACCGCACCGGCACGTCCAGCCGCAGGTCCGGCCGGTCCAGGAGTGAGAAGATGGCGGCCATGCGGCGCCGGTGCGCCGCCCGGCGAACGAACCCCGCGCTGCGCTGTTCCGCTCCCAGTGTGATGTTCTCTTCGACAGAAAGGTGCGGCGCCAGGTTGAATTCCTGGTAGATCATGGCGACGCCCGCGGCACGCGCGGCCAGCGGGCTCGCAGGGGTGAACGCTTGCCCATCAAGTCGCATCCGGCCGGCGTCGGGGCGGACCGCGCCCGACAGCACTTTCATCAGAGTTGACTTACCTGCCCCGTTCTCACCAACCAGCGCGTGGACCTCGCCGGGTTGGACCACCAGACTCACGTCCGCCAGCGCGACGGTGGCGCCGAACCGCTTTCCCACGCCGAGCATTTCGAGTCGCGGGCTCACCACCATCACGGGTACTTCGTCAGGTCGGGGAACAGCAGCTCCTGGTATTCCGGCTGCCCCATCGTTTCCTTGGTTACGAGAACAACGCCGGTATCCTGGAGTGGCGGGACGGGCTTGCCCGCGAGGTAATCCGCGGCTGTCTTGACGCCCGTGTATCCCATGTGCATCGGGTTCTGTACCACCAAGCCGTCCAGCTCGCCCTGGCCGAGCGCCTCCACGAGGCCCGCGCTCGCGTCGAAGCCCACGAAGCGCACCTTCCCCGCCAGACCGCGGCTGCGCAGCGCGAGCAGCATCCCGAACGTCGAGGACTCGTTCGGGCAGAAGACACCCTGCACGTCGCTGTGCGCAGTCAGCAGGTTCTCGGCTGCCTCCTGAGCCGTCGCTCGTGTAGGTCCCGCGTGACGCTTCGGATCCACCAGACTAATGCCCGGAGCCTCTGCCAACTTCTCGATGAACCCGCGCTCGCGCTCGACGGTGCTCGCCGAGCCTTCCTGGTAGCGCAGCAGGAGCACCCGCCCCTGCCCGCCCAGCACTTCACCCAGCCGCTGAGCCCCGAGCTGTCCGCCCTTGTAGTTGTCCGTCGCCGCGAAGCTGATGAAGTCCTGCCCCACCGTACCCGTCAGACCCGAGTCAATGATAACCACCGGGATCTTCGCCGCCGTTGCCTGCTGCACCGCCGGCAGCAGGGCCGTGTCATCCAGCGGCGCCAGCACGATGGCGTCGACACGACTGCTGATGAAGTTCTGCACGACCGAGACCTGTTGCTCGCGGTCGTCTTCCCGCTCCGGACCGCGGAAGATCACCTCGACGTTTCCCAGCTCGCGCGCGGCCTTCACCGCCCCGGCATGCACCGACTTCCAGAAATCGTGCGACGTACCCTTAGGAATGACGGCGATCTTCAGTTTCGCCGGCGCGGTTGCGGCCGGTTCCCCGGACGCTGTCGCTCCGCTGCCGCTGGTCGGAGGCTGCTGTTGCCTGCATCCCCAGACCGCACACAGCAGCAAGCACGTCGCCATCCACACTCTCATGTTCGGACTCCTCTGCCCAGGTAGGTGTACAGCGTACAGATCATGCCCTCGCCTGTCGCAGGCAAGCCCCGGCCTGCGGCGTCTGGACCCCTCTCCCTCCCAGGGAGAGGGGTAGGGGTGAGGGTAGCGGCGGCAAACACGCTCCCCCGGTGCAGAAACGTACCCCCCCCTACGACGCACGAAACGCTGAACGCGTACGCTGTCGCGGGAAAGCACACCACGCACGCGAGCGTGTATGCTAACCACATAGTCACACGGAGTGCGAAACTCCGGTTCGCCGTTCGAAGAGATCATCGGTCAGGCCATCGGACCCTGCGTTTCCTGGACCCAGCCTTGAGAGCAGCCCAGCGGCGCGCGGTCAACCTACAGGCTCCACCCCTCCCGGTAGGGCAGCCGCACGTACTTGTTCGCGTCCGGCAAGTTGGAGACCTGCATGTTCCCGGCGTCCCACTCGAGGCGGGCATTCATCCGCTTGGCAATGACGCCGAGCAGGCAGATCTCAGTCAACACGGCCGAATACTCGAAATCTGCTCCCGCCGGTCGGCCTTCCTTGCAGGCACGCACCCAGTCCTGCTCGTGGCCACCGTCCACGCGCGGGATGGTCTTCTCCGGCCGCCGGTATTCCGCCATTCGGCTCTCCGGGATCAGCCGCGGGCTGTTTCCATACACTCCGCACATGAGCATGCCCTTCGTGCCCTTGAACAGCGCTCCGCCGTCGCTGTCGCCCATCATGCGGCCCTGCTCCAGCTCCTCGGGCCGCGGGGCTCGCACCCCCTCGTACCACGTCAGCTTCACCGGTGGCAAGCTGCCCCGCGAGGGGAAGCGGAATGTCACAATCGCGGCAATCGCATGCGTCTCGTCGGTTTGTCCGAGGGCGGTCGCTTCCACGCTGATCGGCAGGCCAAGCTTGAGCGCCCAGAACGCCGGGTCGATCTGGTGCGCCCCGCGATCCGCCATCCAGCCCGAACCAAAGTCCCACCACGCCCGCCACGCTTGTGGGTGATAGCCGGGATGGTACGGCCGGAAGGGCGCCGGCCCGATCCACAAGTCCCAGTTCATCCCGCTCGGCAGCGGCGGCGTATCCTTGGGACGCTCGCAACTCGCCGGGCTCCAGCCGGCGTGGCCCCACGGGTAGTACGAGTCGTTGCACCAGACGTCCACCTCGCGGACCTCGCCGATGGCCCCGTCCGCAAGCCATTCACAGATGAGCCGCACGCCCTCCTCGGAGTGCCCCTGGATCCCCATCTGGGTAATCACCTTCGCCTGGCGGGCAGCCTTCGCCAGCGCGCGGGCCTCGTAGATGTCGTGCGTGAGCGGCTTCTGCAGATACACGTGCTTGCCGGCCTGGATCGCCGCCATGGCGATGACCGCATGCGTATGGTCGGGCGTGGCGATGACTACCGCATCGATGTCCTTCTGCTTCTCGAGCATCTCGCGGTAGTCGGTCCAGGCCCGTGCCCCGGGGTACGTGCTGAAGACGTTCGCCGCGTAGTTCGGGTCCACGTCGCACAAGGCCACGATGTTCTCGGTGGTGAGGTTGGCGAGATTGACTTGCCCCATCCCGCCGATGCCGATCCCGGCGATGTTCAGCTTCTCGCTGGGGGCTTGGCCCTGCGCTGCGCTGAACACGCGGGCGGGCATCATGGCGAACGCGGCGGCTGAAGCGGCCGTGCGCAGCAACGTCCGGCGCGAAATCGTGCTTTCCGACACGACGGACCTCCTTTGCCGTGGAGCCCCTAACACGACCCCCTCCCTTCCAGGGAGGGGTGCGGGGAGGGTCGGATCGCGGCGGTGTTCCCCCCTCACCCTACCCTCTCCCCCGAAGGGGAGAGGGGTTCTGTTAGGCGCTCTTCAGCCGGCTCCTCAGCGGCCAGGCTCCACAGGCCGTCGCCGCCGGGCAAGCATCCCGCGCCGGCTCGTCGCCCTTCGGCAGAACGTCGTCCACGAAGGCCGCGAGTTACTTCGCCGGCTCGATGGTGATGTTCCGATAGGCGACGACACCGTGGTCGCCCTGGAGCATCAGCGGGCCGGTGGCCTTCTCGCCCTCGGGCAGTTGGCCGCCGGTCGGCCCCGGCACCTCGACGTTCTCCTGAATCACCTTGCCGTTCAGCGTGACCTTCAGGAACTTGGCGCTTTCGGTCTTCTTGCCGGCGGCATCGAAACGCGGGGCGCGGAACTCGACGTCCAGCGTCTGCCACTCACCGGGGGCCTTGCTGACGTTGCCCGCCGGGGCCTTGACGCTGTAGATGCCACCCATGTCGCTGAACGCGATCTTGTCGTCCGGCTTGCCGAAGCTGTCGAAGACCTGCACCTCATACTGCCCCATGAGGTACACGCCGGAGTTGCTGTCCTTCGGCACCATCACCTCGATGTGCAGCTTGCAGTCCCCGAAGCTTCGCTCGGTGAGGATGTCGCTGCCGTGCTCGACCCGAGCGCGGAACAGCACGGCGTCGGCCGCCCCGCCACTGCCGGTGCCCACGAGCTGCTTCGGGTCGGCCTTGTCCAGCGCGACCTGCGAGACGACCTTCCAGGTGTCCTTGTGCTCCTCGTTGCGCAGCTTCCAGCCGTCCAGACTCCGGCCGTCGAAGAGCACAACCTTGCCGGCACTCTTCTCACCGCCGGCCTGTTGCGCCACGGCCAGAGGCGTCCAGGAGAGCAGGAGAGCGCAGACAATGACCAGAACGATGTTTCGATAGTTAGCTTGTGTGTTCATGGCGGCAGTTTAGCGGAAGCCCGGCGACGGCGGAAAGAGCCCGCCCTGACATTCCGTGGGGAAGCGGGCGGCTCGGTGCTCGTCGCCCCCCTCGCGGCAACGCAGGCAGGATCTGCACGCGGCAACTTGGACAGGCAAAGGCCAGTCCCCCCTCCATGCTCCTCCGCCAAATCCTCATCACTCCCATTCTGTGGTCGCTGTCGTAGGGCGGGCGCCTGGCAACAGCCGGAGCCCCCCCGCTGCTCGTCACCACGCTCTCTGCTCCGGCATGGCTGACTTCGGCACGGCAAGGCCCCCGGGGGGCACCTGTGCCCAGCCGGGATTCCCAGCCTGCGGCCGCATCGTAAATGCCTTTCCAAAAAGAGGTTAGCATCCGCGTGCCGTAAGTAGGCGTAGACGCGCGCGACAGCCGGTCCCGTCGCGGCGGTTCTCGAGTATCAGGCTGCCGCCGTGGGCCTCGGCGATCTGCCGGCTCAGAGCCAGGCCGATGCCGGCGCCGCCGGGCTTCGTCGTGAAAAACGGCACGAAGAGGTTCTCGCTGCTGGACAGGCCGGGCCCCTCGTCCTCGACCCAGACCTCCAGCCAACGCACTGCGCCGTCTACCTCGTCCCACCCCACCCGCACCTCGCCACCCGTTTCCAGAGCGGCATCCACGGCATTGCGCACCAAGTTGATCAGGAGCTGGTCCATCTGATCGCCATCGGCCTGAATCGTGAGTTCCGGTCCGGGGTTGACGTGCACGTGCTGGCGTGTCTCCAGGCCGGCCACCCGGCGCACCCAATGGCCGACAGCGACGGGGCCCAACCTCGGCTCCGGCAGCCGGGTCAGTTGGCTGTACGCGGTCATGAAGCGGTTTAAGGCCCGGGAACGCTCGCGGATGACGGACAACCCCTCGCCCATGTCCGCTTCCCAATCCGCGGCGCGCGGGTCGCGACGCAGCAGCTCAGCCAGCGTGCCGGCCAGTGAGTCGATCGGTGCGAGGGAGTTGTTGATCTCGTGCCGCAGGACCTGGATCAGGCGTCTCCAGGCCTGACGTTCCTCCTCGCGCAGCGTGCGCGTCAGGTCCGACAGCACGAGCAACTGATGCTGGAGGCCACGCTCGCGGAAGGTGCGGCGCCGAATCTCCCAGCGACCCGCACCACCCGGAAACGGGCTCTCCAGGATGCGCGGGGCGTCCCCCGCCAGACACTCGGCCAGTCCCACCGCCGTCGCCGGCTGCCCGAGCAGACGCTCCGCGGGCTGCGCGAGCAGGTGCTCACCGCGTTGATTGACGAGCCGCAGCCTCTGCTCGGCATCGAAGGCAAACACCGCGACGTCAATCTCGGCCACGACCTTGCGCAGCAATGCCGTCGCTTCCAGGGCACTGAGTCGTTGCGCCCGCAGCGTTCGACCCAACTCGTTCACCTCCAGCAGGACCTCGCCCAGGGCATCGTCCGGGCGTGCCCCCCGCGCCCGCAGGGAGAAGTCCTCCTCGCGCAAGGCCGCCAGCATGTTGGACACGGTCCGCAACGGGAACACGACGCGCTGCTGGAGCGCGGCCGTGAACGCCCACCAGCCGCCGACGATCAGCAGGGTCACTGTCCACTGCAATTTCGGCGTGAAGTCCCCCGTCCAGAGCAGAATCAAGGCCACGGCGGCACCCGGCAACCCGGCCAGCACCGCCAGCAGCAGCACGCGACGCTCATGGCTCAGGCGCCGGCGCCCGGACGGCCGGGAGCGTCCGGGCTCGCCCGCGCGTTCCTCGACCTGTAGGTTCGGCTCAATCACGGTAGGGCAAACCATACTTCGCCAGTCGGCGATACAGGCCGCTGCGGCTTAAGCCCAGCTCCCGGGCAGCGTGCTTCACGTTGCCGTCGGCACGGGCGAGGGCCTTCCTGATGAGCACGGCCTCGACCTCATCCAGCGTCATCTCCTCCAGGCAGCGCGCCGTTCCCGACGCCGGCTGCAGCGCAAGATCTTCCGCCCGGACGACGTCCGCGCCGGCCATGAGAACGCCCCGCTCGATGACATGATCGAGTTCGCGGACGTTCCCGGGCCAGGGATAGTCCAGCAGCGCCCGCAGCGCGGCCGTCTCGAAGCGCATCGCCGGCTTGCGGTATCTGCGGACATGGGCGCCGAGGAAGTACATGGCCAGTAGCGGGATGTCCTCGCGCCGGTCCCGCAACGGCGGCAATCGAATCTGGACCGTGTTCAGGCGATAGAGCAGGTCCTGTCGAAAGCGCCCGGCCTGCACTTCCTGCTGGATGTCCGCGTTCGTCGCCGACAGCACGCGCACGTCCACCCGCTGCGTCCTGGACGAGCCTACGCGCTCGAACTCGCCCGTCTCCAGCACCCGCAGCAGCTTGGGTTGCAGGTTCACCGGGAGGTTGGCGATCTCATCCAGAAACAGCGTGCCGCCGTCCGCCATCTCGAAGCGACCTACCCGGTCCGACTTGGCATCGGTGAAGGCGCCTTTGAGGTGACCGAACAGCTCACTCTCAAAGACCCCCTCCGACAGACCCGGAGCATTCACCGTCACCATCGGCTTGCCGGCGCGCGCCGAGGCCGCGCACAGCGCGTGGGCGATGACGCTCTTGCCCGTGCCGTTCTCGCCGGTGATCAATACGCCGGCGTCCGAAGCGCCGACGTTGGCGATCAGCCGCAGCACGGGCTGCATGGCCTTCGATTCCGCGATCAGACGCGGCTGACCTTCGGTGCGCAGCAGACGGTTCTCCGCCTCCAGCCGCCGGCCCCGGCGCAGGGCACGCACCAGTTCCGCCTGCGTGCGCACGATGGACAACAGGCGCTCATTGTCCCACGGTTTCTCGACGAAATCCCGCGCCCCGCGGCGCATCGCCTCGACGGCCACCTCGATCGTCCCATAGGCCGTCAGCACCACGATCGGCAGGGCATCGTCAAGCTGCTGGACGCGCGGCAGCAGACCAAGCCCCTCCCGGCCGGAGGTGGTATCGCGCGTGTAATTGAGGTCCATCAGCAGCACGTCGAACTGCCGCGTCTCGAGCTCCGCCAGGATGCCGGCGGGCGTCGTGACTTCAACGATCTGATAGCCCGCGGGCTTCAGCAGCAGCCGCAGGGCGCTCAGGACGTCCGCCTGATCGTCGGCAATCAGGATGCGCGGGGGTGACGGTGTGCTCTCTGGCATGCCGAGTCGCCTCACCGGGCCGCTCCCACCCGGCCCACAGCCTGCCTACGGCGCGCGAGTTCGCCGGCCGCGCCTGTCGTCCGTGCCCGGCGGACGACACCATACCGCGCACGCCCGACCTCGGCTACGCGGAGCCCGACCGGTTTCCGCGGAGCCGTCACTTGACTGCCACGGGCTCCCAGATCACGCGGTCACGCCCGATCAACGTCCCGGTGGCGTAGGCGATGTCGATCTGGGAGATCTCATAAGCAGTCAGGGCCTGGATTTCACGGGATTGGGCATCGGCCAGGCGCGCGGCCGCTTCGAGCACGTCGGTGCTGGTGCGCAGGCCCACCTCGAACTGCCGTTTCTCCGCCTCGTAGGTCCGCCCGGCCAGGCGGACCTCCTGCCGGGCGGCCAGAATCCGCTGCCAGTCCTGCTCCAGGGCGTCCACCGCATCGTACACCTCCTGGCGAATCACCAGTCGGCGTTGCTCACGCGTCGCCAGACGCTGGAGACGCTGCAAAAGCGCCTGGCGCAGCCGCGACCTGGCGGCCTCATTGCCCAGCGGGATCTCGGCCCGCAGCGTCAGGGCATGATCGGCATACGCCTGGCCGCCCACGTCCCGCAACGCCCCGTTCCAACTGCCCGCGAAGCCGTTGACCCGGTATTCGTAGTCCACCACGAAGAGAGGCAAGGTTGCGTTCCGTTCGAGGTCAACCGTGCTGGCGTCGATCGCCAGTTGCAGTTCGAGCTCCAGCATCTCCATGCGGCTGGTCAGCCCATACTCGGCCAGCGCCTCGGGGTCCAGGTCCAGGCCGAGCGGATTGGGGTCGGTGGTGGGCAGCAGCGCCGTCCGCGAGCTGAGGGACAAGTCGGCGCGGTTCATGATCCGCTTGAGGATGCGCTGCGCCCGGCGGACCTCCGTGTCGGCGATGATGATCGCCTCCAGTCGTGCCGCCACACCCGACTGGGCCCGCATGATCTCAATCTCCGGCGCGTCACCGGCCGCCACCCGCTTCTCAGCATCCTGTAACTGTCGCACCGCCAGCTCGTACTGCTGCTGGCGCACCTCCAACTCGCGACGGACGGCGTAGAGCAGCCAGTACGCGCGATCGGCGTTCGCCAGGATCCGGATCGCGGCGAGCTTCGTCCGCGCATCGGCAATATCGCGCTCGTACCTGGCCACGCGGATGGCGTGCGTGTTCGCCCGGACACCGGCGTTACGCAGCAGCGGCTGGCTGATGGAGAATTGCAGGCCGGCGTCGTAGGACGGATCGATGACGCCGGACTGCCCGCCGGCGGCTTCCGTGCCGGGCGTCCGGTCGTCGAACCGCGTGACGGGCAAGTCGACGGTGAATGTCCCGCCGGTCCGCAACGGAATGCGCACGCCGACATCGTAGGACGCGGACTGTGACTGTGCGGCCTGACCACCAACGACGGTCGCGGGCCGGTCCGTCACGCTGTGCCCGACCGAGCCGAAGAGCACCGCCTCGAACCTGGCCCGCTCTTCGTTGACGGTCTCCTCGGCGAGAGATGGATTCACCAGTTCGACCTTCAGATCCAGGTTGTTGGCCAGTGCCGCCGCGCGAACCTCCGCCAGCGTAATCTCGAGCGCTTCGGGCGGCTCTGCAATGAGCGCGGTGCCGTTGTCGGCGGCGGCCTCGGCCTGCGCGACCGAGACCGGCTGCGACCGAGCCATCTCCTCCAGCCGGACTGCCGTCAACTCGCGAAGTTGCTGAGGAGGTTGGCGGTAATCCTCGTAGTAGTCGCGCGTATACAGACTGCACCCGCCCAGGCAGAGCATCAGATGCACCACGGCGGTTCCAGCCACGTGCGTGTATCCTCTGCCTGGCGTCATTCGCATCGCAGTGCCACCATTGGATCGACCCTGGTCGCCCGCCACGCCGGCAGGTAGCCCGCCAGCACGGTCGTACCCGCCACCACCACCACTGCCGTCAGCAGGGTCTGTGGGTTGTGCGGGGAGACGCCGAAGAGCAACGCCTGTAACAACCGGCCGACCAGGAGGGCCACCCCCAGACCGGCGGCGAGCCCGATGCCGATCAACGCCGTGTAGCGGCGTCCGATGAGACGCAGAACGTCATGCGCGCTGGCGCCGAGGGCGATGCGCACGCCGATCTCACGCGTCCGCCGGGCCACCGTGTACGCAATCACGCCCGCGATGCCGACGCCGGTCAGCAGCAACGACGCCCCGCTGAGCGCCGCCAGCACCCCCGCCAGCGTGGCACGCACGCCGATGTCCGCACGTACGATTTCCGCCAGCGGCCGCACGGAGCACAAGGGCTGATTGGGATTGACGGCCCAAATCGCCTGCTGCACCAGCCCGCTCACCGCCGTGGGATCACCGACGGTGCGGACGACAAAGCGCACGGCCGGCCAGGGACGCTGCTGTACCGGGTAGAACACCTGCGGGTCGGCGTCTTGATCGAGGCCCCAGTGGCGCACGTCGCCAACCACGCCGACCACGGCCAGCGACTCCTCGCCGATCGTGATGTGCCTGCCGAGCGGGTCCTGCCCGAACCAGTAACGCCGCACGAAACAGTCGTTGACGAGGGCGACCGGCGGCCCGGCCGCGGTGTCGTCGCGCGTGATGTCACGCCCGGCACGCAAGGGGATATGCAGCGCGCCGAAGTAACCCGGCGTGACGGCGATCAGGCTCGCCGGCGGGGACTCCTCCGGGTCAGGGGGCACGTAGTCCTCGATGTCGATGTCGGTGCTGTAGGTGCCGTCGCTCATCGGTATGTGCGAGACTCCAGCGGCGGCCGTCACTCCCGGCACGCGGCGGATCTCCTCCACCGCCCGCTGGTAGAAGTCCGCGAAGTGGTCCCAGTCTGCGAGGCTGTTGTACGACAGCTCGGCGCGCAGCGTGAGCACTTGCTCGGGATCGAAGCCCGGGTCGACGGCGGCGAGACCGACAAACGTGCGGATCATCAGGCCGGCGCCCGCCAGCAGCGCCACCGCCAAGGTGACCTGGGCAACGACGAGCAGGTCGCGGCGCTGCCCCCCGCTCCGTCCGGTCGACAGTGTCCGGGGGACGCCCTGCAGAGCTGCCCCCAGCGACACGCCGGAACACCGCCATGCCGGCCCCAGCCCGCAGAGCACGCACGTTAGCCCCGACAACCCGACCGCAAACAACAGCGCCGTGGCGTCGATACCAATCTCGCCGCGCCGGGGGAAGTTGGCCGGCAGCAGGGCGGTCAATCCGCCCACCGCCCACACGGCAAGCAGAATGCCCACCGCGCCACCGACGAGTGTCAGCAACGCACACTCGGTCAGCACGTGCCGCAGTAGGCGGGTGCGGCTGGCGCCGAGCGCCGCCCGTACGGCCAGCTCGCTCGCGCACGCACTGCCTCGCGCCAACAGCAGGCTGGCCACGTTCACGCAGCCGATGAGCAGCACAAACGCGACGGCGCCCATCAGGGCCAATACGGCCGTCCGGTGGTTGGAGCCTACCAGCGTGTCGAGGAGCGGGTGCGCTTCCAGCGTCCACCCCTCATCGTGCGCTGGGTGGGCGCCCTGAATCCGGCTGACCAGGCTGGGCAGTTCGGCCCGCAGGTTCGCCAGGGTGTATCCGGGGCGCAGACGCCCGATCACGCGCAAGCACCAGCAGTTCCCCGCCTCGCGGCGCAGTTCCTCGGGAAACGGCATCCAGATGCCCATGGGGCCGAAGTAGCGCTCGCCCCAGGCGGTCTCGAACCACGCCGGCAGTACGCCAATGACCGTGTGCGGCCGATCATTGAGCAGCACGATGCGTCCGAGCACCGCGGGGTCGCTGGCAAACTGTCGCCGCCACACGCTGTGCGACAGCAGCAGTACAGGGGCCGCACCCACGGTGGCTTCCTCCGCCGTGAAGGCGCGGCCCAGTACGGGTGCCACCCCCAACGTCGCCAGCAGGTTGGGTGTCGCGCACGTGGTCCGCACTCTCTCCGGAACGGCGCCGCCCGTGAGGTTGTACGCCTCTTCCATGGACGCGTCGACCTCACTCAGCGTGCGACTGCTGTCACGTAGGATCTCGTATTCCGGTATCGAGAGGACGTCGTCGTGAATGTTCTCGCCCGGCCGAGCGCCGGTGACCTGCATGAGTTCACTCTCCCCGCGATAGCCGAGGGGTTTGAGCAGCACGCCGCGCAGTACGGTGAACACGGCCGTGTTCGCCCCGATGCCCAAAGCCAACGTCAGGACGACGACCAGCGCGAAGCCCGGCGCGTGCCCCAATGCCCGGGCAGCGCGACGAAAGTCGTTGAGCAATGTGATCACGGAATACTCCTATTCGCAACGCAATGCTACCATCGGATCCACTTTCGTCGCCCGGCGCGCTGGAACGTAACCGGCGATAAGCCCCACCGCCAGCAGAGTCACGGCCGCGCCCACCAGAGTGAATGAGTCTGTGGGTGACACACCGTACAGCAAGACACCCAGCGCCCTGCCGAGCAGCAGCGCCAGGCCGATGCCGGTCAGAATACCGGCCCCAGTCAAGAGTAGCGCATGCTGAATGACCAGACGCAGAACACCGGCGGAGCCGGCGCCCATGGCCATGCGAATGCCAATCTCATGGGTGCGCCGGCTGACGGCGAGCGATATCGTCCCATACAACCCGACGCTGGCCAGCGTCAGGGCGATGAGGGCGAACGCCGTGAGCATCCCGGCGAAAACGCCCCCCGGACGGGCTTCGCTGAAGAGGACTTCCTCCATCGAGCGTACACTATAGACAGCCTGGTCGGGGTCAACCTCCCCGATGGCGTCCCGTACGCTGCTGGTGGCCGCCAGCGGCTCCCCGGCGGTGCGCACGACGAACGTCATGCGCCTCTCCGGTTCCTGGGCAGAGGGGCGATACGTCTCGAGACGCGTCTCTCGGGTTATTCCTCTCTGCTTCACGTCACCAACGGCGCCGACTACCGTCAGCCACGGGTTGTCAGAATCGCGTGCTCCGTACTTGAGGCGTTTGCCCACGGCGGACCCGTCCGGCCAGAACCTCCGGGCCAGCGCCTGATTCACGATGACCACCCCGGGACTGTCCGGGCCGTCGAGCTCGTTGAAGTCCCGGCCGGTGAGGACGGGGATACGCATGCTCTCGAAATAGCCGGGCGTGATGGTGATGTAACCCAGGAATACGTCTTTGTCGGGGCGGCGCCCCACGTAGTCCTCGACAGTGGCATAGTCCCAGACGTCGAGCCCGTCACCGGGAAGAGTGGATACGGCTGCGGCCGCGGCAACGCCGGGAAGCCCCCGAATCTTGCGAACGGCTTGGTCAAAGAACGCAGTTCGCCTCTCGCGGCTGCCGTACCGCTCGGTCGGCAGTTGTGTACACATAGTAAGAGTGTGCCGGGCGTCAAGGCCGGGATCGGCCGCCCGCAGACGCAGGAAACTCCTGAGGGTCAGGCCCGCCGAAACGGTCAGGCCCAAGGCCATGGCGATCTGCGCGACGATGAAGACGTCGCGCTGCAGTCCCCGTACTCCGCCGGCTGAGCCTGGCGTCGGACCATCCCTGAACATCTCGCTGAGGCTCACGCGGCCGCTGCGCAGTGCCGGTACCAGGCCGAACAGCAGCACCGCGGCGCACGACAGCCCGAGGGTGAAGAGGAGCGCAGCGCCGTCCACGCTGATCTCCTGCAGGCGTGGAATGACATCACCCAACTGGGCGACTAGAACCCCCACACCCCAGGTCGCTGCCAGCACTCCCAGGCAGCCACCCGCCAGAGACAAAACCGCGCATTCCGCCAGCATCTGACGAACCAGGCGTCCTCGACCTGCCCCGAGGGCTGCCCGGATGGCATACTCCCTTGACTGCGCCTGTCCGCGCGCGAGCAGCAGGTTGGCTACGTTCACGCACGCAATCAACAACACGAGCCCGACCGCTACGGTCAGCATCTTCAGTGCCTGTCTTGCCTGCGCGGGTACCACGCTGTCCAGCAGCGGCATCACATGGACCGTGTAACCGGCGTTGGACTCCGGGTATGTCTCGGCGAGGCGGGAGGCGATGGCCTTCAACTCAGTCTCGGCTTCGTCCACGCTCACCCCGGGCTGCAGCCGGCCGATGGCATGGAAGGAACGGTTGCCGCGATCGTAACCGTCGGCAGCAAAGGCAAACGGCAGCCAGACGTCAAAGTGGCCCCAGATGTGGTCGAAGCGCCCCCAAGCCCGCGTCAGCTCGGCAGGCAGCACACCAAGAACCTCATAGGGTACGCCATCCAGCAGAATAGTCCGCCCGACAACTCCTGGATCGCCGCCGAAGCGCCGCTGCCAGAAGCCGTCGGAAAGCAGCGCGACCTGGTCGTGGCCGGGACGGTCTTCGTCCGGCCCGAAGGCGCGCCCGATCGTCGGTGCGAAGCCCAGTGCCGGCAACAGGCCGGCGGAGGCGCGGGCCGCAATCACGCGCTCCGGGCGGTCGGCGCCGGTGAGGTTGTAACTTGTGTAGCGGCAAACACCCATCTCCACAAACGAGTCACTCTGCTCGCGCCAGTCCATGAAGTCGTTGGCGGACACGTTGGAGCGGTCCCAGCCTTCGGTGGGCTGAGCGGCCGCCAGCGTGGGGTTTGCCGTAAACAGGCCGACCAGCCTGTCCGGCTGCGGATACGGAAGCGGCCGGAGCAGCATGCCGTTCATAATACTGAATACCGCCGTGTTCGCCCCGATGCCCAGCGCCAGCGTCACCAGGATGACGGCCGCGAAGCCGGGCCTCTTGGCCAGGCTGCGAACCGCGTAGCGTAGGTCCCGGAGCAGCGCGCTCATGCCCAACTCCTACTCACACCGAAGCGCCGTAATGGGATCGATTCTGGTCGCCCGCCGCGCCGGGAGGTAGCAGGCCGACAACGAAACCGCAGCCAGCAGCACGGGGACGCCGATGAACGTGACCGGGTCGGCGACGCTCACCTCATAGAGCAGGGCCGCAAGGACGCGTGCTCCGGCGAGAGCGACTATAAGCCCGATCGCTACCCCGATTGCCGTAAGGGCCAGCCCCTGGCGCAACACGCTGCCCCTTATCTGTGATTGCCGGGCGCCAAGGGCCATGCGAATGCCGATCTCATGCGTGCTCTGGGCCACCAGGTGCGCGAGCACGGCATAGAGTCCCCCAGCCGCCAGTACGAGCGCGGCCGCGGCGAAGACACCCAGTATGCAGAGTGCGAAGCGCCGCGGCGCCAAGATCGTGGCCAGGCGCTGCTCCATCGTGGCCATCTGCATGACCGGCCAGCGCGCGTCGAGCGCCGAGACGGCGCTGCCGACCGCGCTTGTCAGTTCGTGGGGAGGGCACGACGTCCGCACCATGACGTACATGGACTGGCATGGCCACTGTGTGTACGGTCGATAGTACGTGATCCGAGAATCACCGGCGAGCGCGGACCATCTCACCGTCGCCACGACGCCCACCACGGTCGCCCAGGGGGACCGCGCGCCCAGCAGAGGATCTTGGATGCGCTTACCGAGCGGGTCCGCGCCGGGCCAGACCCGCTGCGCAAACGCCTCGTCGACGATGGCCACGGGCAGGCTGTCGGCCGTGTCGCGCTCGTCAAAGTAACGACCGGCGCGGAGCGGAATCCTCAGCGTTTCGAAGCACGCCCCCAGGGCCGTGCAGGAGTTGGCCTGCAGCTCCGGCTCGTCAGGCTGGGCGACGTAGTCCTCCACCGCCACGGGGGCGAAGGACTCTCCGGAGGTCAACGGCAGCATGGACATGCCCCCGACCGATTCCACGCCCGGCAGACCGGCGAGGCGTTGCCGCAGGTCGGCGTAGAACGTGCGGTACGCAGCCATGTTCTTCTGATACCCGCAATTCGCGGGCAGTTGGAACGAGAGAACGCCTTCCGGTGAGAAACCGAGATCCACTCTCTGGAGTCTGTAGAAGCTGTGCAGCAGCAGGCCGGCGCCGATCAGCAGAATCACGCAGAGGCTTTGCTCCGCCACCACGAGTACACCGCGTGCCCGGTAGCGCCGGCGCCCAAGGAAGCCCGCCCCGATTGCCATCTGGCGATCCGCACGAATCGTCTCCTGCAAGCCGACGCGAAGCGCGCTGCCCGCAGGCGCCAGCCCGAAGACAATGCCGGTCAGGAGGGACAACCCCAGCGTGAACATCGCCACGGGCATATCAATAGTTACTTCCCCGATCCGCGGTACGGTCTGGGCGCCCACTGCCAGAAGCGCGGACGTTCCCCACCAGGCCAGCAGGAGACCGAGGGCTCCCCCGAGCAGAGAGAGCAACACACTCTCTGTCAGGAGTTGACCCAGAATACGCGCGCGACTCGCGCCAAGGGCCGCACGCATGGCTATCTCCTGCCGCCGTCCGGCCGCCCGGGCCAACAGCAGGTTGGCGACGTTGGCGCACGCCACCAGCAGCACGAGGGCGGCGGCACCGGTCAGCAACCGCAGAGCAGGCCTCACGCCTTGCACCGCCGGCTCGAGCAGCGGCACTACCTCCAGGGTGAAGCCGCTATCGGGGGGGTAGTACCGGGGCAGCTCCTGGCGCAGGCGGCCGGCAAGGAGGCTCATCTTCTTCTGGGCGACCGCGACGTCAACTCCCTGCTTCAACCGGGCGATCAACTCGTAGTTCTGCCGGCCATGGTCTTGCCGATCCGCACCGCTGAGTGCCAGAGGAATCCAGTAGTCGATCCGCGCACTGTGATCGTGGAGCATAGGCAGGTACGTGCGTGTGGCGGGGAAAGTACCGTCCAGCACTCCGATGATCGTGTAGTCCTGTTCGTCGAGCCGAATGACCCTGTCGATGACGTCGGGGTCGCTGCCGAAGCGGCGCTCCCACAGGCCATGACTCAGCACGATGGTTCGCGGGCTGCCGGGCTCGTCGTCTCCCGACGCGGAGATTCTCCCCAGCGTTGGCCGGGCGCCCAGCATCGGGAGACACGACGCCGAAGCGCACACTCCCCGGACGCGCTCCGGCAGACCCGCTCCGGTGAGCGTGAGAGAGTGGCTCTTAACCAACGCTACGTCAGCGAAGACGTCGCTTTGGTCCCGGACCTCGAAGTACAATCCGGGTGACAGCGATTCGTCGTGCGTGCCGCGGCCCGGAAAGTGACCGCGGAGTGCGACGAGATCGTTCGCATCCGGATAGGGGAGGGGACGCAGCAGCACGCCGTGGACGACGCTGAAGACGGCTGTGTTCACGCCGATGCCGAAGGTCAGCGTCAGGACTATTACCGCCGTGACAGCCGGCTGCTTCACCAGCATGCGCATCGCGTAGCGCAGGTCCTGGAGTAGCACACTCATTATCATACTCTCATTCCTGCCGCAACGCCACTACCGGGTCCACCTTGGTGGCCCGCCGAGCGGGCAGATAACAGGCCAGCACGGCCACGGCGGCCAGCAGGAGCGACACGCCGATGAAAGTCACTGGATCGGTCGTCCCGATCTCGTAGAGCAGGGCTGCCAGTACGCGCGTGCCGGCCAGGCAGATCGCCAGCCCGATCACCAGGCCGAGCGCCGTCAGGCAGATGCCGTGTTGTATCACCAGGCGAAGAATGGCGCCGCGTTGCGCGCCCAGGGTGGCGCGGATGCCAATCTCGCGTGTGCGCTGGCTGACTGTGTACGACATCACGCCATACAGACCGCTGGAGGCCAGCAGCAGCGCGAGCAGACCGAACAAGCCGAAACCGGCAGCCGCAAGTTGTGCCGGCAGGAGGATGAAGGCGATCAGGTCAGTCAGACGGCCAATGTCCCACAGCGTCATGTTGGGGTCGATCTCGCGGATCAGGGCGCGGGCCGCCGGTGCCAGCAGCAGCGGATTGCCGCTCGCACGCAGCAGCAGCGGTGCCATCGGGGCATCAGGTTTCTGCGTCAGGGGGAAGTAGACGTACGGCCGCGGCTCCTCCCCAATCAGAATGTACTTAACGGTGGCCGCAACCCCGATGATCTCAATGTACGGCCCCTCCGCGCCGCTTCTGCTGATTCGCTTGCCCAGCGGGCTTTGCCCGGGCCAGTAGTGATCCGCGAACGCCTGGTTCACGATCGCCACCTCCGCTGCACCGGCCGTGTCCTGGTCGCCAAAGTCGCGCCCGCGCAGCAGGGGGATGCCCAGGGTCTGGAAGCTCCCGCTGCTGGCGACGCTGTACGCCGTGGATACCTGGTCCTCGTCCTCGCCGGAGTAGGGGCGATCCTCGATCCACAGGTCCGTTGAGGATAGCGCCAAGCTCAAAGGAGGCGGGGCTATGATGGCGGCCGCCTCGACGCCCGGCAGCGCTCGGGCCCGTTCGAGCAGCCGCGTGCAGAAGTCCACGCTCTCCGTGGCGTCATAATCCCGGGCGCCGAGATCACAGGTGGCGGCCAGCACCCTGTTGTGGTCAAAACCGGGATCCATGGCGCTGGCGCTCGTCAGGCTGCGTACGAAGAGCCCTGCGACGATCAGCAGGACAAGTGACGACGCGACCTGTATCACCACCAGCGCGTCACGAACCCGGGAACGCTTGCGTCCCAAGCGACCGGTACCGTGGTCATCCTTCAGCGACGAGACCACGTCAGCCTTTGCAGCGCCCAGGGCCGGGAACAGGCCGAAGAGCACGCCCCCCAGAATCGCGATCGCCGCGGTAAACGCCAGCACCCGCCGGTCTACAGCGAAGTCAAGCTCCAGCGCGATGTTGTACGGCAGGTCCGGCAGCGCCGCGGCGAGCAGGTCCATCGTCCAGACGGAAAGCAGCAGCCCGGCCAGCGCGCCCAGCGTCGCCAGCATGATGCTCTCGGTCAGCAACTGGCGTACGATTCGCCAGCGCGGGGCGCCGATCGCCAGGCGGATGCCGAGTTCGCGGCGCCGGGTGGTCGAGCGGGCCAGCAGCAGGTTGGCGACGTTCGCGCACCCGACGACCAGCAGCAGGCCGACGGTGACCATGACGAGCGTCGAGACGCTGAGGGCGACGTTGCGCATGCCCGGCGTCATTGGGATGAGTCCGGCGGCCGGCACCAGCGCAACGTGCTCGTTCTCATAGCGGACCGGGTCTACCTCGCGCAACTGGGCGCCCGTCAAGGCCAGCTTGGCCTCGGCCTGCGGCGGGCTTACCCCGGCCTTCAGCTTGCCGGTGACCATGAGGAAGCTGCTGTGGCGCTGCTCCAACACCGTGAGGCTGTCGTGGCGAAGCTGCCCGAGCATCATCATCGGCACCCACATGTCCGGTGCCGGAGCCGCCACCGTTCCGGTGAAACCGGGCGGGGCGACGCCGATGATGGTATATGGGTACCCCCCGAGCGCCAGGGTGCGGCCAACGATATCCTGGTTGCCTCCGAACGCACGCTGCCAGTAGCGGTGGCTGAGCACCACGACCGGGTGGCCCCCCGGAGTGCGATCGTCATCCGGAGTAAGAGTTCGCCCGTAGAGGGCTTCCACCCCGAGCGTACGGAAGTAGTTGCCCGTCACGATCTGCCCGAAACGCGTCTCGTTGCCGTCCGCAGTCTCGACGCTGGTCGGGAGATAGGCGTGGGCAACCAGTCCCTCGAACACGTCGCTCCGGTCTCGGTACTCTATATAATCCGGGTACGAAAAAACGCCGGCCGCGCCGTCATCCTCTGCTTGCCGCCACAGCCGCACGAACCGGTCGGCATCGTCGAGCGGCAGGGGCGCCAGAATCGCTGTATTCACCAGGCTGAACATCGCGGTATTCACGCCGATCGCCAGCGCCAACGTCACGATGGCCGCGAGGGAGAACCCCGGGCTCTTGGTCAGCACGCGAACGGCGTAGCGGAGGTCGTGCAGAACTGTCATTGCCGTGGACTCCTATTCACAGCGCAGCGCCGTCATCGGATCCAGCTTGGCTGCCCGCCGGGCAGGGAAGCAGGCGGCGGCGAGGGCGGCGGCGCTGAGCAGCACGGCGGCGCCGACGAAGGTGCCCGGATCCAAAGCGCTTACGTCGTAGAGCAAGCTCGACAGCACTGGTGCCAACGCCGCGGCTGCCAGCAGACCTATGGCGACTCCGGCAACGGTCAGTACAACTGCCTGCTTCACGACCAGCCCCAGCACGTTGCTGCTCTGTGCCCCCAAGGCCATGCGGACGCCGAACTCGTGCTTTCGTCGGTTGACCGCGTAACTGGTCACTCCGTACACGCCGACCAATGCCAACGCCAGGGCTACCAGGGCGAAGCCCGTAGCCAGAAGCACGACAAACCGGGAACGGGAAAGGAACCCGTCCGAAGCCTGTTCCATGGTTGCCAGGTCCGCCACCGCGAGGTCCCGATCGAGGGACCAGATCGCGCTGCGGACACTGCCCGCCAGCGCCAAGGGGTCACCGGCCGTGCGTACCGCCAGCAGCATGCTTGTCCGCGCGTCCTGCCTGTGCGGAGCGTACACCAGCGGGCGATCCCGATCTGTGACGTCATAGAAGCTCACGTTGCGGACAACACCCACAACTTCGCGGCAGTCGCCCCCGGCCCGCCACGTCCAGATGCGCTTGCCAATCGGGTTCTCGCCAGGGAACATGAGCCGCGCCAGCTCCTCGTTGATGATAATGACGGGAGTGCTGTGCGCTTGGTCCTCATCTGTGAATACCCGGCCCGCCAGCAGCGGAATCCCCAGGGTGCTGAAGTAGTCGGGCGTGACGGTGTTCCAGGCGGCGATGTACTCGGGCCCCGCGGGAGGCGTCGCCGCGCCCTCCGCGACGAACGCCCGGTGCGTGTAGTCCCCGCCGGCCAGCGGGAGCACGGAAGCAGCCGCTGCTGACTTCACTCCGGGAAGCGCCTGCAGATGCTCGAGCGCCCGTTCGTAGAAGCGGGCGGGCTGCGCGCTCTGCCCAGGGTCACCTGCCCGCGGCAGCGACAGGCGGAAAGTAAGCAGCCTGTCGGTGGGGAATTCTGGGTCTGCCCGCAGCATTTGTACAAGGCTCTTGGCCAGCAGGCTGGCGCCCACCAGCAGTATGAGTGACGAGGCGATCTCCGCGACGATGAGGCAACTACGCAGACTGGGTCGGCCGGGCGTGCTCGCCGACGTTCGCCACGCCTCTTTGAGACAACGATGGACCTTCGGCCGGGAGGCCTGTAGCCCCGGTAGTAGCGCGAACAACACGGCGGTCACCGCCGACAGCGTGAGGGAACACACCGCCACGTGCCAGTCCATGCCGGTTTCGTGCAGGCGTGGTATGTCGTCGGGGGCCAGAATCAGCAGCCAATCGGTCCCCCAGGCTGCCAGCAGCAGCCCCAGAAGGCCGCCGGCGAGCGCAAGCAGCATGCCCTCCGCCAGCACCAGGCGGAGGAGTCGGGATCGCCCCGCGCCCAGCGCCGCGCGGATAGCCATTTCCTGGGAGCGCTCGACGGATCGCGCCACCATCAGGCTCGCCACGTTGGCACAGGCGATGAGCAACACGAGCATCACCGCACCCATCAACACCCACAGCGCCCGACGGACAATGCCAGGAACGACGAATTCACAAACGGGGAGCAGGTTGGCACCGGTGCCGCTACGGATGTCCGGGTACTCACCGGCAATGCGCTGAGCGATAACGTCCACCCGCGCCCGCGCCTCAGGCAACGATACGTCTGCGCGCAGCCGCGCTATGGCACGCCACGCGAAGTTGTCGCGACGCATCACCTCTGCCGGGGGAGTTTTCCCGAAAGTCAGGGGCACCCACAGGGCGGCCTCCGTCGGCCACCGTGCCGCCGCGGGCATCACGCCAACCACCGTGTACTGATCTCCGCTGAGACGAACCACTCTCCCGATGACGTTCGGATCCCCACCGAAACGCCGTTGCCAGAGGCTCTCGCTCACGATCACAACCTTGCCGGCGCCGGGTCGGTGGTCCTCAGCCAGGAAGGCGCGCCCCAGCAGTGGTGGGGCGGACAGGACCGTGAAGAAGTCCTCGGTAACGGCGGCCGCTTGCACGCGTTCCGGCGTACCGTCGCCGGCCAGGTCGAACGGAGGATCCGTGTACAAAGCGACGGACTGGAAGATGTCGCGCTCCGCCTTCCAATCGAGATAGTCGGGATACGGCACGGTGCCGCGCGTGATGTTCCGCCGCGCCTGCGTGGAGACACAGACGACCAGACCGTCGGGCTGCACCAGCGGTAGCGGCCGCAGCACGATGGCATTGACCACACTGAAGATCGCGGTGTTCGCGCCGATCGCCAGCGTCAACGTCACGATCGCCGCCAGGGAAAACCCCGGGCTCCTGGCCAGCACGCGGACTCCATAACGTAGATCTTGCAGCAGGGCGCTCATAATCGGTCTTCTACTCGCACCGCAACGCCGCCATCGGCTCGACCTTCGTCGCCCGCAAGGCCGGCAGCAGCCCGGCCAGCACGGCCACGCCGAGAAGTATGCCCGACACCAGCGTCAGCGTCAGCGGGTCGGCACCGTGGACGCCGTAAAGATTGCTCGCCACAAGCAGGCCCACCGGTATCGACAGCACCAGTCCGATCAGAATGCCGCCAACGGCCAAGCGCACGCAGCGCCGCAGGATCAATCGTCGCACGGCGCCCCGGTCCGCGCCCAGCGCCACGCGAATCCCGATCTCGTGGCGGCGCTGGGCCACCGAATACGACATGACGCCGAACAGACCGATGCTCGCCAGGCTGAGGGCCAGCACGGCCAGTCCCCCGGTGAAGCCGGCGGCCGCGTGGTCATCCCGGAGCCAGCGCCGCACCGCCTGGGCGGCCGTACGCACGTCGTACAGCGGCAGGCCGGCGTCGAGGCCGCGAATCGCGGCACGTACCGCCGGGATGGCGTCCGCCGGCGCACCGCTGGTTCGCAGCACCACCACCATGTCCGGCTGCGGCTGCTGTGCGTACGGCAGATACATCTCGGGCCGGTGGGCAGGGTCGCTGAGGCCGGGACGAACACGATCGGCAACGACGCCGACGACCGTGGCCCACGGGTCCTTCTCCGGTCGATTCCCCAGGCAGATTTGTCTGCCCAGCGCCTCCTGCTGCGGCCAGTAGGTCTCGGCCAGAGTCTGGTTGATAAGCACCACCCGCTGGCCACCGTCCAGGTCCAACTCGGTGAGCGAGCGACCCGTGAGCAGCGGAACGTTCAACACCCGGAAGTAGTCCGGTGTAACAACGACGAACTTGATGACCTCGGGCTCGGGGCGGCCCTCGACAATCGCTGCCATGGACGTGAGGCCGAAGTCTGCGAAGGGCAGGAGCGTAGCCGCCCCGGCCGTCTCCACCCCGGGGATGGCTTGCAGAGCGCGCAGGGCGCCATCGAAGAACGCCACCTGTTGGGCCGGTCCGCCGTAGCGATACTCCGGCAGGTCGATGCGCAGCGTCAGCACACGCGTCGGGTCGAACCCCAAGTCCGCCGAGCGAAGTTGAATCAGATGTTTAGTGACCAGGCCGCAGCAGACCAGCAGCGGCATGGCCACCGCCAGTTGGGCAACCACGAGCGCGTGGCGCAGTCGGCCGCGACCGCGACTGCCGGACGCGGTAGCTGCTCCCTCCTTGAGGACCTCGCTCACCGTGACCCGTGCCGCCGTCAGCGCCGGCGCCAGCCCGAAGAACAGCGCCGCCACTAGGGTCACCGCCAACGCGTAGCCGAGCACGAATGGATCAAGCCGCAGGTCGGACCGGCTGAACGGCGCATCCGGCAGGGCCGCAAGCGTCAGGTCGAGTACCCACACGCCCGCCAGCACTCCCAGCCCGCCACCCAACAGCGCCAGCAGAAGACTCTCCGTCAGCAACTGGCGGATGATACGCCCGCGGCCTGCTCCCAGCGCCGCCCGGACGGCGAACTCGCGGCTGCGCACCGTGGCGCGGGCCAGGAGCAGGTTCGCCAGGTTGACGCACGCAATCAGCAGGATGACCCCGACGGCCGCCAGCAGCACCACTTCCATCACGCGTTCCTGCCAGCCCTGAAAACGGTCCGCAATGGGTTGCAGCCAGACGCCGGTTTTGCCGTTGGTCTTGGGGTACATCTCCGCGAGGCGCTGAGCGATGGCATCCATCTCCGCCTGGGCCTGCGCCAGCGTGACGTCCGGACGGAGCCTGCCGACGGCGAAGTAGGAACGGTTGCCGCGCTGGATGCGGGCCGGATCAACTCGTAGCGGTACGAGTACGTCGGCGTCGTACCAGAGCTCCTCGATCCGGGCTTCCGGCGGCAGAATCCCCACGACTGTGTGCGGCTCGTCGTTGAGCAGCAACGTCTGACCCAGCACGCCCGGGTCGCCGGCGTATCGCCGCTGCCAGAGTCGATCCGTCAGCACGACGATCTGATCCGCACCCTCCGCGTCTTCGTCGAGTCTGGGGAGCCGGCCCAGGCGAACGTCGAGGCCTAGCATGGGTAACAAGTTGCTCGTCGCTTGCAGCGCCCGGATACGCTCCGGTTCGCCCGCGCCGGAGAGGATGCAGCCGTTCTCGGTGTACACGCCCATGTCCGAGAACGACTTTGCCTGCGCCCGCCAGTCGAGGACGTCGAGTGCGCCGACGGCCATGTAGCCGTGACGCGGCTCATCCGTGAACGTTCCCCACAGCACCACCAGCGACTCAGCGTCGGCGAGCTTCTGGGTCCGCGTTCCCATCGCGTGTACGACGCTGAACATGGCCGTGTTCAGCCCGATGCCCAAAGCCAGCGTGAGCAGCGCAACGGCCGTCAGACCCGGGCTCTTCAGCCACATGCGGACGGCGTAGCGAAGATCGTGCAGGATCGTGTTCATTCGAGTACTCCCGACCGCGGCGGTGCGCGGGATCATGCAGCCCGGTCAGGCGCTCGGCACGGCCCCCGCCCCCGTCGGCGTGCTGACGCTCGTCTCCGGCGTCGTCATCTCGTCGCGGCGAATCCAGCCGTCGTGCAGGTAGACAGTCCGCCGGCTGTAGCGCGCGTTCTCCTCTGAGTGAGTCACCTGGATGATCGTCGTCCCCTCGGCGTTGAGGCGCGTGAACAGTTCCATTACCTCACGCCCCTGCTGCGAGTGCAGGTTGCCGGTGGGCTCGTCCGCCAGGATTACCTTGGGACTGGCGATTACCGCCCGCGCCACGGCCACCAGTTGTTGTTGCCCGCCGGAAAGCTGCCGCGGGAAGAGATCCTTCTTGCCGACGATCTGGAAGCGATCGAGCGTGTCGGCGACAAGCCCGGCGGCCGTGGCGGCCTTCACGCCGCGATACGACAGCGGCAGGGCCAGATTCTCATGCACCGTCAGGTCATCGAGCAGGTGGTACTGCTGAAAGACGAAGCCGATATTCTCCCGCGCGAGCCGCTGGCGCTCCTCCGGACGTAACTTGTGCACCGGCTGATCGCCAAACCAGTACTCGCCCGTAAACTCACCATCGAGCATACCCAGGATCGACAGCAGCGTTGTCTTGCCGGCGCCCGAGGGTCCCATGATCGTGATGAACTCGCCCGGCCAGACGTCCAGACTGATCTCGCGCAGCACCTCGTGCTGCTGGCGGCCCACGGCGAAGCGCTTCTCAACGTTTCTCAATTGGATCAAGGCTCTGGCCTCCATGGATTCTGCGGGCGCTTGTCGGGCGCCGCCTCCTATTCACACCGCAGGGATACCAGCGGGTCAACGTTCGTCGCCCGCCGGGCGGGCCAATAGCTCGCCCCCAACGCGACCGCCACCACCAGGGCGGTAACACCCGCGAACGTCGCCGGATCAGTGGCCGTGATTCCGTACAACTGCCCCTGCAGCAGCCGCGTGACCAGCAGAGCGACCAGCAAGCCGGCGGCCATGCCGCACAGCGTCGGCACCAGCCCCCGGCGCAATACAAGCTGCAGCACCGCGCGACGCTGAGCGCCCAGCGCCAGCCGCACGCCAATCTCATGCTGCCGCTGGGATACCATATAGGACAACAGGCTGTAGATGCCGAGACCGGAGAGCAACACGGCCACCCCGGCAAACAGCACGAGCAGGAGCAACGGTACACGGCGATTCATGAAGGCGCTGGAATCGCGGAGCGTTTCCTCCAACGTGCGGATGCGGAATACTGCTTCCCTGTCGGTGACCTGGGCGACGGCCTTGCGGGCTGCCTCCGCCAGCAGTTCCGGCGCCTGCGTCGTCTTCAACAGGAAACCCATGTAGGGGAATGTCTGCTGGTGGTAGCAGAAGTATGCGCACGGCGCCGGGTTGGCTTCCACACTCACCTCGCGCGCGTCACCGACCACCCCGACCACTTCAAACACGTTTGGATCTACAGGCTCGATGTCGACGCACGAGCGAAGCTGCTTGCCGAGCGGGCTCTCGTCGGGCCAGAGTTCGCGGGCCAGCGCTTCGTTGATGATCACGGCTCCCGGCCGGCTGTCACGCTGGTCGAGCGCCGTGAACGTACGGCCCGCCAGCAGCGGTATGCCCAGCGTCTGGAAGTAGTCCTCACTGACGGAGTTGTGTTGAACGTTAAACCAGTCGCGTATCGCTTCCGGCACCGGCCGGTCGGTGGGGTACACGGGGAACTGCTGATTCCCGCTCAGCGGCAGACAAGCCGCGCCGCTGACCGATTCTACACCGGGCAGGCCCCGTAACCGCTCCAGAATCGCTTCGTACATGGCCGCCCGGTCCGGCGAGGTGGAGCGATGGTCCCACCCCAGGTACATCCGGAAAGTCAGCACCCGCTGGGTGTCGAACCCCAAGGACGCTTCACCGAGTTGTTGCACGCTGCGGATCAGCAACCCGGCGCCGACGAGCAGCACCAGTGCCAGCGCCACTTGCGCGCTCACCAGCGTCGCTGCCAGGCGGTGCCGCCCGGGAGCCGTTCCCACGGCCGGTCCTTCCTTCAGCACCGATGACGGCTGCGCGCCCGACGCCCGCGCCACGGGCACCAGGCCGACGGCTACGCCGCTTAGTAGCGCCACAAGCAGACTGAACGCCAGGACACGCAAATCGACCGCGATGTCGCCCGCCAGAGGAAAGCTCGGCGGCAGCAGCCCCCGCAGCAACTCGACACCCCACAGCGCCAGCAGAACTCCCAATATCCCGCCCGCCAGGCCCAACGTCGTGCTCTCCAGCAGCAGCAGACGCGCGAGCTGCCAGCGCCCTCCCCCAACCGCGGCCCGCACGGCAAGTTCCCGCCGCCGCACGGTCGCCCGGGCGAGTCCGAGGTTGGCCACGTTGGCACAGGCGACCACCAGCAGCATAATGGCCGCCGCGGAGAGCAGACCGAGCAGCGTGCGCACCTGCCCGACGACTTGTTCATGCAAGGGTACGACGCGCAGGCCGTGATCGCGGCTGGTGTCCGGGTACTCCGTGGCCAGCCAATCCTGGATCGTGTTTACCTGCGCCTGGGCCTGCTCGATCGTCGCGCCGGGGTTGAGTCGTCCCAGCACGGTCAGCACCGGCCAGCCGCGCTGCTCCTGCTCGCGCGGTTCCATGCCGGCCGAGGTAAACATCTCGGCCTCGCCGATCCGCACCGGGAACCGGAAGCCAGGGGGCAGCACGCCTACGACCTTGAACGGCAGGCCGGTCAGCGTAATCACGCGGCCGACAGCCGAGGGATCGGCGCTCAGCCGACTGCGCCAGAAGCCGTCCGTGACCACCAGCACGTTGTCGGCGTCGGGGCGATCATCGTCCGGCCCAAACAGCCGCCCGAGCGCCGGCCGCACCCGCAACGCGGGGAAGAAGTCGGCCGTGACCAGCGCGCCCATGACGCGTTCGGGATTGCCGAAACCGGTGAGCGTCTGCGGCCAGAGGTGAAATCCCGCCAGCCGTTCGAACACCTCGCTGTGGGTCCGCCAGTCCGCGAGGTTCGGATACGATACCGAACCCTCCCGCTGCTGCCGGAACGTCTCCCACACCATTACGAGGCGGTCCGGATCCTCGTAGGGCAAACGTCGCAGCAGCAAGGCGTTGACCACGCTGAAGATGGCGGTGGTGGCACCGATGCCGACCGCAAGCGTCGCTACGGTTGCGACCACATAACCGGGGCTCCGCCATAGCGTCCGCATGCTGGTCCGCATGTCCTGCAGAAATCCGCTCACCGAAGCCTCCTATTCGCTGTGCAACGCAACCAAGGGATCCACCCTGGTCGCCCGCCGGGCGGGCAAGTAACCGGCCAGCATGGCCACCGCGACCAGCAGCAGCGAGACACACACGAAGGTCGTCGGGTCGAACGGCGCCACCTTGTACATCAGACTCTTCAGTGCCTGGCCCAGACCGCATGCCAGTCCCACGCCCGCGACGACGCCGGGCAATGTCAGCAGCAGCGACTTCCTCAGCACCAGCCGCAACACATCCCTTGCCCGGGCTCCCATGGCGAGTCGAATGCCGATCTCGTGGGTTCGCCGGCTCACGTTGTAGGACATCACGCCGTACACACCCGCGCTCGCCAGCGTGAGGGCCACCGCGGCGAATACGCTCATCATCGCGGCGACCACTCCCCAGGCACGCACGTCGTTGGCGACGATGTCCTCCAGTGAGCGCACCTCGTAGACTGCCTGAGCCGGGTCGATTTCCCAAATGGCGTTCTGCACGGCGCTGGTCGCCGCCAGCGGATCACCCGGCGTTCGGGCGACAATCGCCATGTAGGCGCCACCGACCTGCCCGTGGGGAACATACATGTAACCCAGTTTGCCCTCGTCCAAAGCACTGCGACGCACGTTGCCCACGACACCTACGATCGTAAACCACGGCCCGGCCGCGTCGGGCTCGCCGAACTTCACGCGTTTCCCGACGGCCGCTCCCGCGGGCCAATGACGGCGGGCATAGCGCTCGTTTACGATGACAACAGGCTGGCCGCTGCTCGTGTCGTCAGCGGCGAAATCCCGCCCGCTGAGCAGGGGGATGCCCATCGTCTCGAAGTACCGCGGCGTGACGACCGCCAACCCCACGATGCTCGGCCGGAGCACACCCTCAGCAGCATCATCTTCGGCGGTCACGCGCGGGTAGTTGCCCGAGCGGTCGAAGGGGAGGATGTGCGCCGCTGCGGCGGAGGTCACGCCGGGGGCGTGCCCAACACGATCGACGGCCTGCTCGATGAAGGAAACCTGCTGCGCGGTACTGGCGTATCTCGGGGACGGCAGCCGCAGGCGCATCGTGAGAGCCTGCCGCGCCTCGAAGCCGAGGGGATCGGACTGCTGCCAGCGGAAGCTCTTGACCATCAGGCCGGCGCAGATCAGCAATGCCAGGGCCATGGCCATCTGCACGACGGCCAGGGTGTCCCGGCCGACTTGCCGGGAACGGCCCTTCGCGGTGGATTCCGCACTTCCCTTGAGCGCGGCATGGAGACTGACCCGCGACGCCTGCAACGCCGGCGGCAGACCGAACAGCAAAGTGGTGAGCAGGGCAAGCACCAGGGTAAAGGCCAGCGCCTGCCAGTTTACGGCAATCTCCTCGCGCCGCGGCACGATGTCCGGCAGGCGTGATACCAGCAGGTCCACACCCCACAGCGCCAACACTACGCCCAGGACGGCACCCGCCAACGCGAGAATCAGGCTCTCGCCGACGATCTGTCGAGCCAGGCGCCATCGGCGCGCGCCGAGGGTGGCTCGGATTGCGAACTCCCGTCGCCGGGTCATACTCCGGCTGAGCAGAAGATTCGCCACGTTCACGCAGGCAATCAGCAGTACGAACCCCACCGCCGCCGCCAGCGCTGCTACCGCCAGACGGGCCGTGTCGTCGACCACGGCGTTCCTGATCGGCTTGACCTCGACCGTCTTGCCCTTGTTTGTCTCCGGATAGCTCTCCGCGAGTCGAGCGGCAATGCCCGCCAACTCCGTTTGCGCCTCAGCCACGCTGACACCGGGCTTGAGTCGGCCGAAGATCTGGTACGCCCCATACCCCCGGTCTCCTCCGCTATCGTAGATGGCAAACGGTGTCCACACATCGAACCGCCCCCAGGCCCGCTCCAACCCGGCCGGCAACACGCCGAGAATCGTGTACGGGACGTCGTCCAGCGTGACCGTAGTACCCACCACGCCTGGCTCCCCACCGAATCGGCGTTGCCAGAAGCTCTGGGACAGCACGGCAACGCGTTCTTGTCCCGACTGGTCCTCGTCGGGACCGAAGGCCCGGCCGATCTCCGCCTCGACACCCAGGACCGCCAGCAAGCTCGCAGACGCGCCGACCGAACTGACCCGCTCCGGCTGCTCCCCACCGGTCAGGTTGTAGCTGGAGGTCAGGTAGATCCCCATGTCCTCAAATGTTGTGTTCTGCGCGCGCCAGTCGAGATAATCCGGGATTGAGGCATTGGCTCCCGACCAGCCTTCCACGGGGTTCGCCGTAGTCAGGCACACCAGCCGGTCCTCGTGGGGATAGCCAAGCGGCCGCAGCAGCATGCCGTGCACGAAACTGAACACGGCCGTGTTGGCTCCAATGCCGAGGGCAAGCGTGACCACGGCGATGGCCGTGAACCCCGGCGCTTTCGCCAGCATGCGAAGCCCGAAGCGGATGTCCTCAATGAGCGAGTGCATAGTCCAGACCCCATTCGTGTCTCAGGGCCGCCAGGGGGCCCAGGTTCGCCGTCGGGCGGACTGGCTGCCCGCACGGCGGAAACCGATACTGCGCCCCTCGAACGTGTCGCCTGGCAAAGTGCATTGCCCCCTCCCTACGGTGCCGCGCTTGGTGGATCAGTGCCCCTCGTCGGCCCGGGTCTCGTCCACGATGCGTCCGTCGAAGAGGTGCACGGTGCGCGTGGCGTAACGTGTGTAGCGCTCGTCGTGCGTGACCATGCAGACGGTGGCGCCGCCGCGGTGCAACTCCGCCAGCAACTCCATCACCGCCTCGCCGTTCTGCGAATCCAGGTTGCCCGTCGGCTCGTCGGCAAGCAGGATTGCCGGCGACCCGACCAGGGCCCGGGCCACGGCCACCCGCTGCTGCTGACCGCCGGAGAGTTGAGCAGGATAGTGCTTCACCCGGTGGGCCATGCCGACCTTGTCCAGAGCCTGCTGCGTCCGCTGCTTCCGCTCGCCCTTGGGCATGCCGCGGTACGTCAGCGGCAGTTCCACGTTCTCGTACACGGTTAGGTCGCCGATGAGATTGAAGCTCTGGAAGATGAAGCCCACCTGGCGGTTGCGAATGCGGGCCCGCTGCTGCACCGACAGCCCGGCGACAGGCTGGCCGTCGAGCATGTACGCCCCTTCCGTCGGCGAATCGAGCAAACCCAGGATCGACAGCAGCGTCGACTTGCCGCACCCGGACGGGCCCGCGATGGACACGTATTCCCCCTGGTGGATTTCCAAGTGCACGTCCGACAGGGCATGCGTCTCGACCTCGTCGGTGTAAAACACCTTGCTGACGCCATCGAGCCTCAGCAGCACGGTCCCGCCGTTCCCTCTGACCACCGGCTCGACGACGACTTGGGGGCCGGGCCTTACTTTCGCGACTTCGCTCATGGGCTTGCTCGCTTCTCGTTTCAAGACTCAGGACACCGCGGGTCGCGCTCGTCGCCCAGCGGTGATCATCCTCCCTTAACGCAAACGCACGCGGTCGAACTCGTCCCAGCGCGACATATCCGACAGAACCACTTGATCGCCGACGGCAAGTCCGCGCCGAATCTCCACGGTGTCTACCGAACTGCTCCCCAACTCCACCGGCACGCGGTCGGCGGTCACCCCGTCGGGGCGCAGCTTGAACAGGCTGATCGTGCTGCCTGCCTGCCCGTGCACCGGCCGGCCTACGTATAAGATATCCTCCAGGCGCTCTATCTCGACGGTTCCCACAACAGTCAGGTCCGGCCGGGCACCCCGGGGCAACTCGTCCTCCAGCTTGACGTCCACGGCCACGGTACCTTGCTGGGCGGCCGGGTCCACACGCACGACGCGTCCCCGCACGATGCCGTTATGCGTGTCGATGGCCGCCGGCTGCCCCGCCTGGACGTCGCGGGCCTGCGTCTCGGGAATGCGCACCACCGCTTTAAGGGACCGCACATCGGTCACCTTGGCCAGGGCGGTCCCGGCGCCCACTCGTTGCCCGACCTCGACCGGTACCTGCTCGAGCACGCCGGTCGTGCCCGCCTTCACCCGCAACGCCTCAACCTGCGCCGCCTTCAAACCGTGCAGCGCCCGGGCCTCCTCGACTCGTGCCTGCTGGGCCGCCAGCCGGGCCTCCTGCGAGGCGTCCCACGTCTCCAGCCGTCCCCGTTCGATGTCGATGAGCCCCGCCAACTGCTCCACCCGCACCCGGGAGAGCTTGACCTGACGTTCCGACGTCAGCCCGTCGGCGAAGAGTTCCTCGTCCACTTCCTGCTGCAACAGGGCTTCCTGATGATCGGCCTCCAGCCGCGCCATGGAAGCCCGCAGTGTGAGCAACTCGTTCTGCAAGCTCACACGCAGGGCTGCCAGGTCCGCTTCCGCAGACTTGAGCTGCCACTCGGCGCTCACGGCCGCCAGGTCGAGCTCCGGGTTGCTCAACTCCAACAACACCGTATCCGCCTGCACGGTCGCGCCCGGCAGAACGAGGATCCGCTCGATGCGCCCGTCGGTAACCGCGGGCACCCACCAGGTCATTTCCGGCACCAGGCTGCCCGTGCCCCGCACCTGCCGCAGCATCGCCCCGCGCTTGACCGTGTCCAGCCAGACGGCCGACCGCTCCACCGCGGGGGCCGCCGGCTCCAGGCGAGACAGCCCCCACGTGACCCCGGCCACGATGCCAACCGCCACCGCCACTCCGATCAGGCGGCGAACGAGCCGGCGGCGAGCCACTGATGGACGCGGCACATCCATGCACTTCCTCCGCCCCTGCGTTCGCAAAGGGCGTGCCAGCACCGGTGTACCGTCCAAAACCGGCGTAGCAGCGTGTAATCCGGGTTGTCGCAACAACGGATTGGCCCCGGGGCCGGCCGGCAGCGTCCGGATTCGGGATTGCCGATCCCAGGACCGGACACATGCACGACGTTTCCACGGGGGCAGCCGGGAAGCGCACGCGCTCGGCTTGCCGCCTCGACACGCTCCGACTCGCCAGCGCCGATGGTACACAGCCTCGGGATCAGGCAGGACTTGCAGAGCCGGCCGCGCGTGCAACGACATGCGCCCGCGGGCCCGCGACCGGACGCATCAGTTGGGTGCTGCCAAGTTGCCACCCTCCGGGGGAAGGTCGATACGCCCCAGACGCTGGCGTCGCCAGGTCCAGCCCCGCCATGCCCTGAGGTCGTCCCGCAGGCCGCCGTCGAGGCGGTGCATTGTCGCCCGCGCGCGGGCCAGGATCGTCGGATCACCGGACGTCTCGACGAGACGCGCCAGGGCCGGCAGGGTCTCCGGCCCCAGGTGCTCGAGGTACGCCAGATCGATCCGCGGTCCCTCGCCCCGCACCTCCAGACAATGGGTCACGTTGAAGCTGCCGATCCAACCGTCGAAGTTGACGAACGCGCAGGCGTAGAGGACGACCATCGCCGTGAGCAGGTTGACGTTGATCAGCCAGACACTCGAACGTCGGGCAACGATGCGCAGGAGGATCCACGCGAGGCCGCAGAGAACAAGCAGCATCCAGATCGCCGCGGCTACCCGCCAGCGCGTCAGGCTGTACGCATCCACGTACAGGCATAACCGCCAGGCGGCGGAGGCGACCAGCAACAGGTTCTGGGCAAGCCAGAGGTACACCAGGCGGCGTGCCCAGCCTGAGGACGCCTCCCGCGAACCGGCGCGGAACGTCACCAGCACGAAGACCGCCGCCAGCATCGCCGCCGCCACGAGCGGGAACGCCCCGCGGTGCGCGTACTGGGCGTAGGTCAGTCCCGCCGGCAGTTGGGCCCCCGCCCATAGATAGCGGATGTCGAGGAGCGTCTCCAACGCGAAGACCGCGTTGAAGAGCACCAGGCTGCGTACGATGAACGTCGGGGCGACCGACGGCAACGCGGTCGTCTCGGCCGCCGGGCTCGCGCCGTATCGACCGCCCCCTGCACCGGACCGGAAACGCAGCAACGTCCACACCGCGACGCCCACCAGGAGCCACATTACGATGCGCCCGCCGCTGGGGGACCAATCCACGAGCTGAAGCAGCAGTTCCCGGACACCGTGCCATGCGTCTGACAGCCACCTGGACAGAACCGGGTTGGCGACACAAAAGAGCAAGAGGAACAGGACGGTCAGAAGCAGTGGAATCGACCAACCGCGCAGAAATCGCAGGCCGCCCCGACCTGCGCCTCCGGCAGCGTGACCACAGGCGTGTGCGTCCCGGAACATCGTCTGCCAGCCGATTACCCCGAGCAGCACCCACCGCCTGAGCCACTCGACGGAACTCGCGGACCAACCCTCTCTCAGGATCAGCCCCAGCGTGAACAGCCCGAGAACGCTCAGGGTCATGGCGAGAAGACCCGGTTCCTCAAGACACTGTACCAACAACGCCACGAGCGCCGCCGTAACCACAACCGCGGGCACCCGGCGCGGCAGTCTCCGCTCCCACGCGAGCACAGCGCCGGTCAGGAGCAGACCATACGCCCCGATGGTCCAGCCGCGGGGCTGCTGCCAGAACAGCCAATCAGCAAGCACGACGAGACCGAGAACCAGAACCAGCAGCAACCCGAACTCGCCGCGACTCACGGCGGCGGGCGTGCCACTCGGTAACGACTCAACCGCTCCGGCCGCGGCACGTTGACTGTCATCGTTGCGTGTGGACATGGTGCCCTCTGAATAGGACTACGCAAATGGGGAACTGGGAGCGCGGCATGCCCAAGCCGAAGGCGTGTGGCATGCCCAAGCCAAAGGCGCGTGGCATGCCCAAGCCAAAGGCGCCGGCATGCCGTTGCGACGGCCGCCGGTCGGAGGGAAGGCACGGCGGCGCTGCGCTTGGCCAAGCCAAACCGGCCTCGTTGTCGGTTTCCCTGATACGTGGAGCTGATTCGACCATACGCTGTCTTGGAAAACGTCGGTAGTCGCACCGGCCGTGGCCACCGGACCGCGGCCGTGCCCGCGGCGTCATCCGCTCCACCTGGAGTACGCATGCGCTGGGCATCCGGATCACGGAATTTCAAGAACGTCTAACGAGACCCCTCTCCCCCTTGGGGGAGAGGGTAGGGTGAGGGGAAGCGTCGTTGTGACTCCCCCCCGACCCCTCCCTGCAAGGCAGGAAGCCTGCGTTAGCGACTCAAGGAACCGTATAACTCGCTACCCGGTCTTGAAGCCCGCAACGGACCGTCGTGGTCCTTCCGCGCAAGAAGCAGGGTACCCGCTCCGGTGAGCGGAGCCTCTCCTCGGGCCCCTTGATCCCTCGGGCAAATTGGCGTCCAATTGCCCTGCCACGCTTGGCCGGCGCGAACGGCAGACATGGCCCGGACGGCGGGTCGCCGCGACCGGTGAGATGAGGAACACCGAGAAGGGCAAGGCAGTGATGTCTGATTCGGAGCGGGTACTCGTCCGGTACGTAGACGTGGGCGATCCTCGGACGCGTGCGGCTGAGCTGACGGCGCACGAGTCGATGGCCGTCGACGAAATCAACCGGCAGGTGGCAGCCCGGCCGTCGCTGGAGGCCGTGATCGACTTCGTGTTTGAGTCCACGCGCGACATCAGTCCGTGCGATCGTTTCGGCCTGGCGCTTGTGGAGGACAACGGGGCGCGCCTGGTTGCCTATCATACCAAGGCGGCGTATGAGCCGGTCCTGCTGCGCAAGGGCTATGCGGAAGACCTGCTGCACACCTCGCTGGCGGAGGTTCTGAGACGCCGGGCGGTCCGTGTGATCACCGACCTGGAACGCTACCTGGAGGCTCATCCGGGCAGTGCTTCCACGAAGTTGCTGGTCCGCGAGGGCGTGCGTTCCAGCATGACCTGCCCGTTGATCGTGGAGGATCGCGTGGTAGGCGTTCTGTTTCGCAGCTCGCGGCGCCCGCACGCTTACGACGACCGCCACGTCCTGCTGCATCAGATCATCGCCGAGCGGCTCAGCCAGGCGGTCGAGAAGACCATCCAGATCGAGCGGCTGGATGCCGCGCTGCGGGACTACTTCGGCATGTTGGCCTTCGTCACCCACGAACTGAAGAGCCCGATCGCCTCGCTGATGACCGACGCCTCCCTCATGAAGGACGGCTACCTCGGCGAGCTGACTTCCCCGCAACGCGACCGCCTCGACCGGATGATCTCGAAAGGCAGGTACTTGTTGAACCTCATCCAGGAGTACCTGGACCTGGCGAGGATTGAAGGCCGCCAGGTCGATATTGCCGTACGAGAAGTTGATCTGCTGGAGGTGCTGATCAACCCCGCCGTCGAGATCATAGCCCCGCAGATGGAGGCAAGGCGGATCACGATGCACCGTGAGATTCCCGAGCCGCCGCAGACCGTCACTCTCGACCCGGAACTCATCAAGATCGTCTTGGTCAACCTGCTCGGCAACGCCTGCAAGTACGGCAAGGACGGTGGGACGGTGCGACTGCGGGTCAGTCGGCCTGCGGGGGCGTTGGCGGTATCCGTGTGGAACGAGGGGCCGGGGTTCCCCGAAAGCGCCCGCGCCAGGCTGTTTCGCAAGTTCTCTCGAATCCAATCTCCGGAGTTGCTCAAGCAGAAGGGCACGGGCATCGGTCTCTACACCTGTTGGCGGATCATCCACGCCCACGGCGGTCGCATGGAGGCCAAGTCGCAGGAGGGAAGCTGGGCGGAGTTTTCCTTCGAGATTCCCCAGCCACCCATCCCACCTGCGGCATGAGCGGACAAGTCACCGCCGCCGGCGACCCGCGCGGACGAGTTGCGGGATGAACTCGGCCATGCGTTTGTAGCACGAGCGAAAGACCGTCGCATTGTGATGATACGCGTCGTTAGGATGCTCCAGCATGTGCTGGACGTTGCTGATAATCCCGGCCGCGCGCAAATCGTCCCCGCCGGCGGGAATCAGCGGCTGGCGCATGTGCAGCGCGATGGCGAACACGCTCTGGATACGAGCGAAATCGGCACCGCTGTCGGACAAGGGACGCCGGTCCGTGCGGGCCAGGGCCGCGCGGATCAAGCCCTCTCGCCCGCAGACATTGGGTACGTCACCGACACATTCTGGAAGGATCTCGCTCATTCTTTGGCCCGCAACGGGGTTCACAACTGGGCAGCAAGTCACTCCACGGCGGATGACCACGGTGCGCGTCAGGGTGCGGGCCCACCGACGCGCTTGGAATCGATGAACCTCTGCTCCACGTCGGCGCGCACCAGTGAGACGCGGAGGCGGTCACCCACCGTCATCACGCTGGGGCCGATCATACCGAAAACGACCACTACAAGCGAATCGAACAGACCGCCGGGGCCTGCGGGGTGGTCAACCGAATCAGCATATCGTAGCGGACCAGCTCCTACGCGCTGTGTGAGCTGGAGGCGCGCAGTCGCCCGACACGATCCGACGGGCGATCCGCAACCTCCGGCAGCGCTTGAGCCGCCTTGCGCCGGCCCAATTTCCACACCCTTGACGCCCGCCCACCGCCGCGTACACTGAGCGGCAAGGTTTCAGCCCGGGAGGACTGACCGATGCCCATCAAAGACGCCCTATTCGAGAACAACATCACCGCTGACCCCGACGACTACGCGGCCATGGTCCAGATCGGCGGCAGTGCCGGCGGCGACGACCTGGTCCAGGACATCATCGACCAGAGGTCGACGGTGAGCAAGCCGGACATCCTGCCCGTGACCGCCGTGCTCAAGCTGCCCTGGCAGCGGCGGGTCGAGCAGGGCCAGCGGGTCAACCACTTCGGCATGATGGACTTCTTCCCACGGATCAAGGGCGTCTTCACAGGCCCGCCCGACCGCTTCGGGCCGGCCCGGTACCGCGTGGATGTCGGGGCTAATGCGCTTTCTCCCTTCGGGTTGATTCGCGGCGTTTTGCCGGTTAGGATACACAAGGATGGACGTACTGCTCCAGATCAAGCGCCTGGTACTGCGGGGATGGATACGATTCACCGAAAAGGCCCGCGACGAGATGGAGGCCGACGGGCTGACCGCCGGCGACGTGATCGAATCGATCGCCAATGCCCAGGCCATCGCGAAAACTCTGCGCTCACGCAGCCGAGCAAAACGGCATACGAGTGAGAAACTATATGTCATCAAGAGCTTCAGCTACAACGGGACACTCATCTACACAAAAGGGGCCATCGTCCGCCAAGCGGAGCAAGAAGTCTTCTACGTCTTCGTCTCCGCGAAGATCGCCACGCTCGGCGAGTGAACGCCCCGATCTGAAGATTTGTGTGTCCTGCGGGTCAAGGCGCGTCCAACGCAAGGAGGTGTCGATTCGCCTGCAGAACGGCCGAACCGTGAGCGGCGTCAAGGCCGACGTGTGTGCCGCCTGCGGCGAGCGCTACTTCGACCTGGAAGCCATGCGACGCCTCGAAGCCGAGGGCAGTGACGACGAATGACTGGCAGCCGCCTGAAGTTCGACACCGAGCGGGCCGCGATGGGGATCACCGTGCCCGACCGCGAGGGGAGCCCCGAGGGTCCGCCCAAGACGCGGCCCGTGGTCACCGTGGACACCAGCCAGCGGCTCCAGCACACGATCGCGTTCGCTGACGAGGCCACGCCGACGCGCAAGGTCAAGCCGCCCGGCGTGATGGGGGCCGAGATCTGGGTCAAGGTCGGCGACCCGCCCCCGACCCGGGCCAGCGAGCCGAGCTTCCTGTCGGTCGACACGCGTACGCCGTACGCGGCCGACTACCCCGGCGAAGACGCCGGCAAGACCGCCCACTACATGCTCCGCTGGATCGCCACGACCGGTGAAAAGGGTCTATGGAGCGAAACGGCCAGCGCGATGATCGGGGCGTAGGTTCGCGCTTGCGGTACGCACTTCGTATTGCTGGCGCCAAGGGGTCATAAGAATGTTGGACGTACTGACGACAATGCCCGAGTATCAGGATTGGCAGTGGCGGCTAGCCCAACATCTGCGTTCGTCGATCGAAGAGGTCTATGCTGAACATGCCGACGAGGTGGCCTCTGTCGCGGCCCTAGTGGATGCGATACAGCGAACGCCCTCTGTTCGTTGCCGTGACGCGCCGGGATTGCATGCCGACGTTGAGGGCGCGTTCCTTGACATTGACGGGCAGTTCCTTCACGGTCATCGTTCCCAGGTAAGATTCGCCATAGGAGGAGAGGAACATCAGAGAGAATTGGCGGACCTTCTGGTTCTTGCGTCCTACGTAGAAGGCAATAGACTGCGGTGGCAGCGCGCTTGCCTCATCCAGGCGAAGCGAGGGAGTGTGGGGTCTGCTCGATCGGCGGGGCGATTCGGGATCGACGAATGGCAGCTCTCGCTGTTGGACGGATTCCCTCCTTTTGTTGGTGTCTCCGGGATCTTCAAGGGTGGGCACTTTCATCTTCGAAATCGTTCGGGAATGCTGGGGGCCTACGGCCTTCTGACTGCTCCCGGTTGCTTGTCGTTAGTCAGCGCGCGCGTCATGAGACAGATACTCGGCGGTCGGAAATCGCTGACCAGCAAAGACCTAATACCGGCGATTGTCTCAGAGGCGTCGTCGCAACGGGCTCCTGCTCCAGTCCATCCTTGGCCTTGGGGGTTTCTCGACCCCGAACACTGCCCCGAGTGTAGGGAGTTCGTTGAGTGTTGCCTCCCGTTTCCTTGGCGTCATCACCGCCATCCTCATCCATGGCCCCATGCGGATGTGGCTGTTCATGGGAACGAAACGGCGGAGTCTGTCTTGTCATGCATCGGGTTGGACGAATTCGTGCAGGCTTGGAGTGGGTTGCGGCTGGGCGAAAAGTGGCGCCCTGGTGTTGGCGTCATGAGTGACCGTTCGCTGCACGGCGCTATCGCTGGGCTCATCTCGCGCGTGTCATCCGGGACTGGACAGCTCAGCCGGCTTCAAGGGTTGTTGTCGGAAGGCTTCGACAATGAGCCGCCGCAACCACCTTGGGACGACGACATAGAAGAATCGCCATCTCCCGGCGGGGGTCTAGGTGTCTTATCGCTAGTTGTGACATCAGGCCCAGGGGAATAGAAGCCGTCTAGCGTCCCTTGACGCACCATTCAGATGTGGGCCTCGAATTGGCGCGTCCGGGCCGCACCCTACCATTGGCTGAAAGCTGAGGGCTGATAGCTGATCGCCAAACCCTGAACCCCGAACCCTGAACACTGCGTGGCTTCGCCGCAGGCCGCAGCGCGTTCCGCCACGGTTGGCCGCAAAGCGGAGCGGCTGCCGGCCATTGGCCTGCGGGAGCAAGACACGTAGGATGTGCGGCTTACTTCGGCTGACGATGGCCACGACGACAGCGTGAGGAATCGCCATGACGACGGAACGGTTTGCGGATCGGATTGTCCGGCACCTGGCCCGCCAGGGCTATCAACCCCAGAAGATCCACAAGCTCGCCAAGGCGATGGGCATCGCCGACGAGGAGTACGGCGACTTCCGCGAGACGGTCAAGGCCCTGATGAAGACGGGGCGGATCGTGATGGGGTCAGCCAGCGCGCTGACCCTGCCCGATCCGGCGCGCCGGGTGGTAGGCCGCTTTCGCTCCAACCCGCGGGGCTTCGGCTTCGTCATTCCCGACACACCCAATGCGCACGGCGACCTGTTCATCCCGCCCGGTCATGCGGGCGATGCCGTCACCGGCGATACCGTGGCGGCCGCGGTGCTGAAGCGGGGCAAGCGTGAAGGCCGAATGATGTACGAGGGCCGCATCGTCGAGATCATCGAGCGCGGCCAGAGCCGGTTCGTGGGTGAACTGTGCCACGAACTGCAGCGCTGGTTCGTGCGGCCGGACGGCGACATCCTGCATGCGCCCATCTTCGTGGGTGACCCGGGCGCCAAACGCGCCCGCAGCGGCGACCAGGTGGTGGTCGAGATCAGCGAGTATCCCGCCCGCGGCCGCGACGCCCGCGGCGTGATCACCAAGGTGTTGGGTAAGCGGGGCGATCCGGGCGTCGATGCGCAGAGCATCATCCAGCAGTACCAGTTACCGGAGGAGTTCCCCGCTGCCGTGGCCAGGGAGGCCGCGCGGGTCGTGAAGTCCTACGACCCGGAGGACGGCGCCAGCGGGCGTGAGGACTTGTGTGATCTGACCGTAATCACCATTGATCCGGATGATGCCCGTGATTTTGACGACGCCATTTCGCTAACCGAACTGGCCGGCGGCCGGCTGGAGCTGGGGGTGCACATCGCCGACGTGTCCTACTTCGTGCAGCCGGGGAGGGCGCTGGACGAGGAAGCCCGCGCGCGAGCCAACAGCGTCTACTTCCCGCGGCTGGTCATTCCGATGCTGCCGGAGGTGCTCTCCAACGGGGTATGCAGCCTGCAGGAAGGAGAGCCCCGGCTGACCAAGAGTGCATTCATCACCTACGACACGGCCGGGCGGCGCGTGGCGACGCGTTTCGCCAACACAGTCATCTGCTCGGCCAAGCGGCTGACGTATGGGCAGGCGACGCAGATCCTCGCCGGCAAAGTCGGAGGCTACGCGAAGAAGGTCACCGCCTTGCTGCGGCGGATGGATGCGCTGGCGCGGGTGATCCGGCGGCGCCGATTGGCCAACGGCATGCTTGTGCTGGACCTGCCGGAAGTCGAGGTCGTGTTCGACGAAAAAGGGGCCGTGGCGGGCGTGGAGCCGGCGGACATGAGCTTCTCGCACACGATCATTGAGATGTTCATGGTGGAAGCCAACGAGGTGGTGGCCGAGCTGCTGGCGGGCCTGGGCGTGCCGGCTTTGCGCCGCGTGCACCCACCGCCCGACGAGGCCGCGACGCCGCCCCTGAACCGGTTCCTGCGAGCCCTGCGACTACCCCCCGTCAAAGGAATGGACCGAGCGGCGTTGCAGCCGTTGCTGGAGAAGGTGAGGGGTCGGCCGGAGGCATTCGCCGTCAACCTGGCGATCCTGAAGTCGCTCGAACGGGCCGTCTACGAGCCCGCTCCGGTGGGGCATTTCGCACTGGCCAGCGACAACTACACGCACTTCACCTCGCCCATCCGCCGGTACCCGGATCTGACCATCCACCGGCTGCTGGACGCCTACCTGCAGGGCGGATTCAGGAAAGGCCGCCGCCGCGTGGAGGTGCCCACCCTCGACGAGTGCAAGAAAGTAGGCGCGCATTGCAGCCGCAATGAACGCCGGGCGGAGGCGGCCGAGCGTGAACTTAAGCTCGTCTATATCCTGCGGCTGCTCGAACAACGCGTGGGCGAGGAATTCGAAGGGATCGTCACGGGGGTGACCAATTTCGGGATCTTCGTCCAGTTGCCTGAGTATCTGGTGGAGGGACTGCTGCGCTTCACCGACATGCCCGAGGACTGGTGGGAAGTGGACAGCGCGGCCGGCTGCGTCATCGGCCAGCGGACGCGTCGCCAGTTCAAGATCGGCGACCGTGTACGGGTGACCATCGCCGCCATCGACCTGGCGGACCGGAAACTGGACCTGGCCTTGGCCGCAGGACCGGCAGGTGCGATATCGCAGACCGCCCGCCCGCCCAAGACGGGCAGAAGACCGGGGTCCCGACGCGCCGAAAAGGCTGCGCCCGCGACGCGGCGACGGAGGAAGTGATCGCCTGTCGCAAGCGACATCCAGCGGTCCAGGCCTACGACCGTCACCGTGACGTGCACCCGGGGCCATATGGACCTGGCCGAGACAGGGGACAGGCACCGCGGGTACACCGCAAGCGTGGCCGACGCCGCGTCCGAGACTCGGGTGCGTCCGGCGCGGCGCCAGTCCCCTGACACCTTCGACCAGTCGGCCGACATCGCTCCCCCACCTCTGAAGAGGCGGGGCACTCGAAGAGGCGGGCCAGCCGACGCCCTTTGGTCGGCTGCCGGCGTGGCGGTCCTGCCGCGCCGGAATCACCGAACCGGTTCAGCGAAGGCAGTCCCCGGTCAATCGCCTCCGCCGGCAACCACATCCGCACGCCGCGCGGCCGGCGTCACCGTGAGCGAAATGATCGACCCGTGGCGATATTCGCATTCCACCGTCGTCTCGCGCGGCGCGTGCAACCTGAAGCTCACGTCCCACTCCTTCGGCCATGCGGGCAGCAGGCGGATCTGCCGGCCGTCGCATTGCAGCAGCATCAACTGGAGCAGCGTCATCAGGTTGCTGCCGTGGTCCTGGTCGGGCAGCCAGTCGAAGTTCGGGCCCCACATGGCCGGGAAACGGAAGTTGGGGTGGCTGTTGGCGCTCTTGGCGAGCAGGTCGGCCTTGGCCTCGTCGGTCAGGCCCAGCAGAGCGGCAAACGCCCCGTCCTGCGTCCAGCCGACGTGCGACTTGTCGTGGCGGCGGCGATAGGCCTCGACGGCCGCGTCGTAGTTCGGCTTGCCCACGCCCAGCACGCGGAACGGGAACAGGCCGTACAACTCAGGAGTCTCACAGTTGCTGCGTTTATCCTTGTACCTCTCGGCCGGCGCCGCAACGAGTCGGTCGTCGATGCGTCGCATCGGTAGGAGGGGCGTGGCCTCCCGCATGCGTCGCCACAGCGCGCGATCTTCCGGCGAGCCGATGCGGTCCGGCAGCGCGAGCAGCGCATCGCACACCGCCTGCAAGCCGGCCACGGAGGGAGCATCGTTGACCACGTCCTCCCAGTACGTCTCGACGACCTGCGTGGGCGATATAATGAGTCTGCCGCGTTCGTCTCGGGCGAAGCGCGAGTCGTAATAGCGCAGCGCCGCGCGGGCCATCGGCAGGGCACGCTCGGTCAGGAACCGCTCGTCGCCGGTATAGGCGGCGTAATCGAGCATGAGTTGCGCCAGCTCCAGGCTCTGCTGCCACGCCCACTGCCACCACGGACTCTGGATGACGGAGCGGTCGACGCCGGCGCGGTTCCAGCCGTAGTCGCTGTTGGCATACGTGGCGAACGTGGTCATCGTCTCCGGGAAGTACACGCCATCGGCGTGGTAATAGAGTTGGACGCGGGCCTTGCAGCCGGGCACCGCGCCCTCGTAGAAATCAAACAGCGGCTGCATGAGATCGAAGTCGCCGGCCGCCAGCATCGGGTAGTAGGGGAGGCGCGTGTTCTGCCACCAATACGAGCCGCCCCAGCGGCGCCAGTCGGCGTTGAACGGTATCGACTCGTCGGTGAACTTCGGCTCCACGGTGAAGATGGAGCCATTGAACTTCGGCGGGAACTTGCCACGCGATGCGCAGGCAATCATCCAGCGCTGGAGAATGTACGCTTGCGTGATGCGCGACGGCGGCGCCGCGTCACCGGTGCCCGCGGGCTGCGCGGGGTCGCCATCTATATAGATCCAACTGCGCTCCCAGAAGTCGCGCCACCACCGGGCGGTCGCAGTCGCGGCATCACCACCCGCGCCGGGTGCGGCCGCCAACTGCCGGACGGCATCCATCCAGGCCGCCACCGTCGGCGTCTGCGCGGAATGCGTCGTGATCCGGATGTTGGCGGCCGTCACCTTGTCGCCCGCCAGCGTGGCCGGGCCGATCCTGCGAAGCTGCGGACTCTCCATCTGCCCGCCGAACGTGCGGCCCAGAAGCGGATCCGGGAAGCGCTCGGCGATCTCCTCCAAGCCCTGGTGCCGCAGGGTGAACGGCACGATGGAGTGCTCGTTGCGATGGTACCAGACCACGGCCATCGGATCGTCCGCGACAACGTCGGCTGATTCCCACGTTTCGCGCTGCACGATATCGTCCGGCGCATCGCGCATGGTCCACGATGACTGCAACTCGCCCTTGTCCGTCAGCACGCGGCGCTCCGTGCGCCAGTTCTCGAGCGTGGCCGTGACTCGGATCGGCGACGCCGATTGACAGTCGATGTGGACGATCGGTGCTTGTGCCTCCACGAACACTGAAAGCTCCACCTCGTGCTCAGCAGCCCCGGCGGTGATTGCGACACGCCCCTCGCGCAGAACAAGCTCCTGGCGAAACGGCTGACCCGGTGTGAATGGATTGGGCGTCAGCGAAAGGCGGATGCGGCCCAATTTCAGCAACCGGTCGCATTCGCTCCACGCATCGACGCGGGCGATGTAGAACAGCAGGTCGCCGCCTTGCTCGACCCAGACATTGAGCCCCACCACGCCGTTGCCGATCGGCATAGAGTCGGACGCGTCAGCGCCAGGAGTGGTCCACACGACGTTGTACGTGTCGAGGCTGGGCGGCTTCGCGCGCAGCTCCGGAGCCGCTGAACCGACAGGCAGCGCCTCCTCCGGCAACGCCGCCGGCGCATATTGCCAGAAGGCGAGACCGAGGAGCGCACCGATCAGCGTCATGAATCGCTCTCCTGCGCGCGATGCGCCCGCCCCTTATGACGGGCGCAGCGACTGACATTCCGCGCCAATGTAGTCAGGCTGGCGGCCCGGCTACCCGGGCGTGCCGAGTACCGCAAGACGTCGGATCAGCGGTCCGCCCGCCGCCCGCACCTTCCGCGGCATCCCCGCCATCGCTGCAACTCCGTTGCTCGACAGCAGACGCGTGCTGCACTCGTTCGTCTACTTGTCAGACGCCAGTTGCTCGGCGCAGAGCCGGCGGTACTCAGTCTTCTCCGGCGACCCCTCGGCACCGGCCGCCCCGTCCTTCCAGGCGTCCAGCGCGTCCTCGTGCCGGCCCAGCGCTACCAGCGCCTGGCCGCGTCCGCAGGGGACCGCGGCGTGCTCCGGCTGATTCGGCCGGCCCACGCCGAGGTTCTCGGGGTACGTCAACGCCGCGTCGCAATCCGCCAACGCCGCGTCGCAATCCGCCAACGCCGCGTCGCAATCCGCCAACGCCGCCGCGAAATCGCCTTCGGGGATCGGATGCTCCGTCGCCGCGCTCATAGCGTCCCTGCTCCCGCCGCCACCGCCGTCACCGGGCAGTGACGCCAGGTCCGAATGTACCCCGCGGGCCGCCCCCCGACCCCAGGCAGCACACTGCCTCCCCGCCGGCGTCCCGAGTCAAGCGAGCCTGCCCCTGGGCCGCCGGCTCTGCGCGCAGAATCACCCCTCGTAGAGATCCACCCGCGTCAATCACAAACCGTTGAAATCGCGCCGCGGAGGATTCGAACCTCCAACCTTCGGTTCCGTAGACCGATGCCCGGCGCCACAAGACGTTACGGGACAAGGACTTACGAAACCCCCAGCCCGCGCGTCAGCAGAACTGTCAGCAGTTGGGCGCAGAAAACCGGCCCCGGCGGACCCCCCTCGGGAACCGGACGGACCCCGAACGGAAGCGGCGGACCCCCAGCTTGCGGCGGTGGTGAAAGCGTGGCCGAGCTTGCCCCCGGCCGTCCGGGAGGCGATTGTGTGTCTCGCCCGGCATGGGGGGGGGAAGTGAACAATGGAGGTGACACGATGACTCAGACTCAGCAGGAACCCCCGGCCTTGGCCGGGTTGGTGCCAGACGGGTTCGAAGTTATCCGACGGTGGGTGCAGCATCCGGTCCGTGACGCCATGGTGGGCATGCTGATCCGCAATCGTCGGACGGGCGCCTATGCACACTGCTTGGGCGGCGTGTTGCGGAGTGTCCCCCGCGACTGGGCGTGCGCAATGGCAGCCCAAGCCCCCGCCGGCGAGTGACGATGCCCCGGCCGCAGGCGGAAAGGCCGCGCCAAGCGACGATCGGCAGCTCGGCGGGCTTGGCGGTAGGGGCGGAACCGGCGGCCCCTGAAACAACAAGGCGACCGAAAAGTAGATAAGAGGTTAAGGGCGCCGGTGGCAATGTTTGGCAAGTGTGTTGACGCGGGCGACCGCACGCGGAAACTGTGGTGGGCAGCAGGCGACGGCTTGCGAACGGCCCAGCCGGGTCCAGGAACACCTATCGCCTGGGCTCGGCCGGGTCGGCCCGCGAAGGATAGGTGGCATGCCCCCCGACGATCTTCGCTCCCGGCTGCTGACGATCCGCGACGCCTTACTCGAATTGCCCGAGCGCAACTACGCGGAGCTTCGCGGGCGTAGCCCCGCAGAAGCGTATCCCGACGACGTGCAAGCGTTCCGGGAGATGGCGAACCAGCTTGGGGCACTGGTGCCTGCGCTGGCGGCCTACATGGCCGAGCGCGAGGCGCCCGCGTTGCGGTCGGTGCTGCAAGAGGCGGTGCGGTGCGCGACGGATAGCCGGTGGGTGGCGCTGCTGGCCAAGCAGGACCCCATAGCGTGGCAGCGTTTCGGCGACGTGCCGCGCGACCTGGCGTTGGCCATAGACGGTGTACTGCGATGGGTTGACCCCGTCCCCGTGCATGCTGAACCGACGCCCGCTGCCGACGTGCCCCCGGTGGCGGACGTGGCGGACGGCCCCGGCGTCACCATACCCGAGCTGCGCGGGCTAACGGGCGTCACGAATGACACGTTGAATAAGTATGCGAAACGAGCTGGCCTGACGACGGCCCGGCCCGGTCAACGAAACTTCTGCTATTCGCCCGGCGACGCGATGAAGCTTGTGCAGACGATGCTGGCCGTGAACACTGAAAACGCCACGCGCGAACGTTGCCAAGCCGCCCTGGCCCAGCTCGGCCAAATCCGAAAGAAACCCGGAAACTAATCCGAATATCCGAAAGAAACCCCCTCACGGCGAAAAACGCTTGCGTGCGGTCCGCGCGCGTTCACACTCGGGGCATGGACCCACGCAACACCAACGAAAGTTTCATCTCACTGGAGCGCGCGGCGTTCCGGCTCGGGGTGCCCGCTGCCTGGCTGCGCACCGAAGCCGAAGCCGAGCGCGTGCCCTACCTGCGCGCTGGGCGCCGCCTCCTCTTCAATTGTGCTGCCGTAGAGCGCGAACTACTGGCACGGGCAGCACGCAAAGGGGACACCGATGCCCAGTAAGAAACACTCTGTGACCCCCGACGCCCCGGCCCCCCTGGCGGTTGGCGCGCGTGAGGCGGCGCGAATGCTGGGCATCGGCGTGCGGTTGCTGTGGTCGCGCACGAACTCCGGCGAAATCCCGCACCTGCGGCTCGGGGCCCGAACCCTTTACAACGTTCACGCGCTGCAAGCCTGGCTCGACGCGCGCACGAAAGGCGGTGCGCGATGACCACGCTAGACGCTGCCTTGTCTTACGCCGCGTGCGGCTGGCGAACGTTCCCGTGTAATTCAATCAAAAACGGGGGGTGCTCTTGCGGCGAGCCTGCTTGTAAGTCTGCGGGCAAACATCCGCGCCCGGCACACGGGCTGGCCGAGGGCACGACCGACGCGGAACGCATCCGCACCTGGTGGCAGCGCTGGCCGTCTGCGAATGTTGCAGTATGCACCGGACCCGAAAGCGGTTTGCTGGTTCTCGACATCGACCCGCGCCACGGCGGACCCGCAAGCCTTGCGCAGCTCGAAGTGCAGTATGGCCCGTTGCCGAAAACTGTAACCGCTGCTACGGGTGGCGGTGGGTGCCACTATTACTTTCGGTATCCGCTGGACGGCATGTACCGAAACACTGCGGGGAAACTCGGCCCCGGCATCGACACGCGGGGCGCGGGTGGATACGTGTTGGCGCCGCCGAGCAATCATGCAAGTGGCAATCTGTATAGATGGATTCACGATCCTGAAAGCACGCCGCTTGCCGACGCTCCGGGTTGGCTGCTGGACCTTCTGCGGGAACCGGCCCGGAAGCCCCGCGGGGCAGCCGGACCGGACCCGCTGAACGGGCAGGGCATCCCAGAGGGCAAGCGCAACGCAACGTTAATGAGTATGGCGGGCGTGATGCGGCGCGCGGGTGTTGAGCGAGAAGAAATCGCCACGGCCCTACACATTGTGAATCGCAAGCGCTGTGACGTGCCGCTGGACGAAGCCGAAGTTGAGCGCATCGCGGCGAGCGTAGCGCGCTACGACCCCGCGGACGATGCACCGGACCCGGCGGCCGAATGGCAACCGTTCCCCGTCGAGTTGCTGCCCGACACCATGCGTGACTTCGCGCTGTCGGCGGCGGCGGCGACCGACACCGATCCGGCATGGGCGGCCCTGGGGGCGCTGGTCACGGCAACGGCGTGCATCGGCAATCGAGCGCGCATCGAAGTATTTCCCGGCTGGTCGGAAGCCGCTGTGCTTTGGGGCACGATCGTCGGGCGCTCGGGCACGACGAAAACCCCGTTGCTGAGACTGATTACGCGGCCGTTGATCGAACTATTCAAGGCCGAGCGGGTCGAACACGAACGCGCGATGCGTGAGCACGTGTCGGCGTTGGCGCGTTATGAGGTGGACCTCGCCACGTGGAAGAAATCGCAACGCGACGGCCCCGCAACCGATCCACCGTTGGAACCCGAGCGGCCGATCGAGAAGCGTGTGTTGGTGGCAGATATAACAGTAGAACGCCTCGCCACGATGTTGAACGACAATCCGCTGGGGCTGCTGTGCGTGCGCGACGAGCTGTCGGGGCTGATCGGTGGATTCGATCGGTATGCGGCAGGTGGCAGAGGTAATGACCGCGAAGCGTACCTTAGCATGTACAGCGCGGAGCACGTTTTGGTGGACCGCAAGACGGGCGGCGTCTCCATATTCGTGGAGCACGCGGCGGTGAGCTTGCTGGGCGGAATCCAACCACGCACGCTGAAGCGCACGTTCGCCAGGGCGGAACGCGAAAGCGGCTTTCTGGCGCGATTCTTGTTGGTGTGGCCACCCCAACGGCCGTCGCGGTGGTCGGCGGGCGTGCTTGACCCGGCGGCCGTGTTCGCGTGGCGCGACTTGTTGGCGGCCCTGCTGGACTGGCGGCCCGCGACCGATGACTCCGGTTCGCCCATACCGGCTACGGTCGGCGTCGGGTCGGACGCGCGGCGGGTGTTCATAGCGTGGCGCGACCTCCTGGGCAAGGATATCGACGCCACCGATGATGATGACCTGCGCGCCGCGCTGGACAAGCTGCGGGGCATCGCGCTCCGGCTGGCCTTGACGTTGGCAACCTGCGAAGCATCGGCGGCGGGTGGTGCGGTGGTGGTGACGCCCGGCGTCATGGAGAGAGCGTGCAAGCTGGCGTCGTGGTTCGGGAGCGAAGCCGCAAGGTTGTACCCCCTGCTGGCGAGCGACGAGGGAGGCGTTGACCCGGCGACGGCGGATCGGCGGAAGCTGGTGGCGTGGATTCGCCAACACGGCAATCGCTGCACAGCCCGCGACTTGGCCCGCGGCCCCCGGCGATTCCGCGACCAGCCCGAGCTGGCACGGGAAGCGTTGGACGCCCTGGTCAAGGCGGGCTTCGGGCGGTGGGACTACACGCAGCCTGGTCCAGCCGGTGGGCGGGCGACGGCGACGTTTCGGCTTGGCGACATTGGCGACGGCGACGAAACCCCGCGCCACGACCCCGAAAACAGGGGTTCTGGCACCGTCGCCAGTGTCGCCAGTGTCGAAAGCGTCGGAGACGGCCCCCCGGACGAGGTGGTCTGGCGCGTCCCGGAAGCCGACCCGGACGCGGAACCGATTTACGATGACCCGGCGGATTGTAGTTGACGCGCGGCAAGCAATGGGGTATGGTACCGGCATGAACCTACTGGACGATCTTCGGAAGCTGATCCAAGCGGACGGGCGGACTCGATACCGGCTGTCGGTTGACGGTGGTATCGAGCAATCCGCCTTGTCGCGGCTGCTGTCCGGCGAGCGGGGGTTGTCTCTCGCGTCGGCCGAGAGGCTGGCCGCAACACTCGGCTACCGGCTGACGCTGGTACGCTTGCCCCGACGAAAGCAAAGGGGAGGTGACGTATGAAGCAACGCTCCCACGGAACGGGCAGTCTTTATCGGCGTAGCGGCCGTGGCCCCTGGCGGGCGTGCTGGTTCGACCACGGCGGTATTCGGCGGGAACGATCCACGCGCACGACCGATCGGGCACTGGCACAGCGCATTCTGGCCGAGCACGTCCGGCGTGCCCTTGAGCACAAGAGCGGCCTGCGCGACGCGCGAACCGACCGTTTGGCAGAGCACGCCAAGCGGCCCCTACTGGAGCACGTGGACGATTGGGCTGCGGACCTCCATGCGCGTGGCGTGACACCGAAGCATGCGGCAATGTCCGTGGCGCGCGTGCGGCGGGTGCTGGAGGTGGGGAAGCTGGTCGCCTGGGCGGACGTGACGGCGGCGGCGGTGACGCGGGTGCTGGCCGAGCTGCGTGACGGCGGCCTATCCCTACGGAGCCTCCACCACTACGCTCGGGCGTTGACGTGCTTCGCGCGATGGGCGGTTGCCGATCGGCGCGTCGCGGAGAATCCCCTCGCTGGGCTGGCGGTACGGAACGTCCAGACCGACGTAAGACACGCGCGGAGGGCGCTGACGGACGATGAACTTCGGCGGCTGCTGCATGCGGCTGAAGCCGGACCGGTGTTCTACGGGATGCCCGGTGAGGTGAGGGCGTTGGTCTACCGACTGGCGGTCGAAACCGGCCTGCGCCTGTCCGAGCTGCGCTCTCTCACCTGGGCATCGTTCGACCTGGGCGGAACCCCCCCGACGGTCACGGTGAGCGCGGCCTACGCGAAGAGCCGGCGGACGGACAGCTTGCCCCTGAAGCACGCTACGGCTGCACTGCTGGCCCACCACGCGACGATCGTCGGCCCGGTGGACCCCCAGTACCGGCCTTTCGGGAAACTGCCAGACAAGGCGTCCAAGATGATCCGGGTGGACCTCGCTGCGGCGGGCGTGCCCTACCGGACCCCCGACGGTGTGGCCGACTTTCACTCACTGAGGCACACGTGCATATCGAACCTGGCGCGAAGCGGCGTGGCCCCGAAGGTGGCCCAACAGCTCGCCCGGCATTCGACGATTGCCTTGACGCTGGACCGGTACACCCACGTGGTGGTGGGCGACCTTGCCACGGCCGTCGAACGCTTGCCCGACTTGGACCGGCGGGAATCGGTCGCGTTGGCCGCGACGGGCACCGATGACCGTCAGCGCTTCTGTCAGCAGTTGGGGCGCGAAACGGTGCAATCGGGTGCTACGGGGCGCGTGACACGGGGTGGCACTAAGAATCGTGAAATCGCAGGAATCCCCGAGAAAAACGCGGTTTTTGCGGGAGAAACTGCAACGCGCCGCGGAGGATTCGAACCTCCAACCTTCGGTTCCGTAGACCGATGCTCTATCCAATTGAGCTAGCAGCGCTTTCGGGCTTCGCCGCTGGGCAGCGTCGGCCTCTGCGGCTGGGGTGCAGGACCGACCCACCCTCGCGGGCGTGGCCGTAGCACCCGACGCCCGCCGGGGTCGCCGCCCCGGCCGGCCACGTCCTCACCACCGGCAGCATTCTAATCCACCCACGACCCCGGGCAAGCCCCGGCGGTCTAGACCGGCCCCGGCCGGGGAGGACCGACCCCGCCCGGCACGCGGGCGATTCGCCAACCTCCCGCACGCGGGCAATCCGTGGGCATCTCCTGCACGACGGGCTACCGGCAACCTCCCGCACGCCGGCGATCCGGCGACCTTCGGCTCCCGGGCGATCAGGGCGCTGCCCGCACGACCCGCAAGATGGGGTTCGTTGAACGCCCACCTGCCGGTACACCGCGGATCAGGCGGAGTCCGGCAGGCGAGCGTAGCAGCAGCCGCCGGCACCTCCGAGGAGCGGCAGCCCCCACGTCGCCGCGACTGACGATCCATCGCCGCGCGTGTCGTGGCCGCGGCGTCCCCTCCGGAGGAGTCGCGGGCAACCTTGCCTCCGAGTCGTAAGCATGCACCCGCCTCCGCGGCCCTCACCCCTGCCCCTCTCCCCGGGGGAGAGGGGTCGGCATCAGCCCCGCGCTGCAGCTCCAGACCCCTGCCTCTCTCGCCGGGGGAGAGTACGTTTTAGCGTGGGTGCCATGCCCTCACCCGCCGCAGGCGGGGGTGGGCATGTGCTGCGTCCGCAGAGGCATGGTTACCCGCGACCGCGGTCGCGGGAAAGCAGGGCACCCAACGCCGTGAACTTGGCGTCCGAGCTCGCCCGCGGTCGATGGGGGCGTAGCCCACGCCGGGCGCGGAAGCCCCCGATGCGGGAGAGGGGCCGATTCATGCCCGCCGCCGCTCCCGCCGGGCGGTCGCTGCCGCCGCCGTCCGCTCCCCCCGGAACCCCTATCGCGGGGGCGTGGCGAGATTTGATATCTCAAATCTCAGAGCGGACGCCCCAGCCCCCCCTTTCGCGGCGGCGTGGCACACCGCTCGCAGAACGCCCCGAGACCCGTCTTGGTGCAGTGGTGAAACCCGGCGGCAGAGGGTATGATGAAAGTGGAGTCGGAGATCGGGTTCGTTTCACCCGGGTGTCCGGGGCGGGACGCATCGGTCGCGGAACCTGCCGTCGGCACCGGGCGCGGAGGATGTAACGATGAAGCGGACTTCCGGGCCGGTGTTTGCCTTGGCAGTGTGCTTGTTCGCCCCGCTGGCGGGGGCTGACTTGACGATCGGCGACGCGGCTCCGCGTTTCCAGCTTGACACGTGGCTCAAGGGGGAGGCGGTGGACGTGCCCATGCTGCAGGGGCGCGGCGTGCTGGTGCTGGAGTTCTGGGCGACGTGGTGCGGTCCTTGCCGGGCGAGCATCCCGCATCTGACACGCCTCCAGACGCAATACGCCGCGCAGGGGCTCGTGATCGTCGGCGTGACCAAGCAGGACGACCGCAACAAGCTGGACGCGGTCAGGTCGTTCGTGCAGCGGCAGGGCGACCAGATGGCCTACGCGGTTGCGTTTGACAAAGACGGGCGGACGTACGACGCCTACATGCGCGCCGCCGGACAGGATGGCATCCCGACGGCCTTCGTGGTGGATCGTTCGGGACGCGTCGCGTGGATCGGCTCGCCGTTTGCGCTGGACGCGGTGCTGCCGGCCGTCCTGGCTGGTACCTATGACGTGGACACCGCCCGGCAGGCGGCCGTGCTCCGCACGCAACTGCTGCAGATCGCCAATCCTCGGGCCCCTCAGTCCGGGAGTGAACGTCGGAAGGTCGATGAAGAGAAACTCGCCGCCCAGGTAGCTGAGATCGACAAGCTGCTCGAGCGCAGCCCCAAGCAGGTGGACACGTGGGAGTTGAAGCTGCTCGCGTACCTGCAATACGAGTCGACCCGCGAGACCGCCCTGGGTGTGGCGGAGAAGGCCATCGCGCAGTTCCAGGGCGATGCCACGTCGCTGCAATCGCTGGCCACGACGCTGCTGAGGGGCAACTACGGCGCCAGCTTCAACAAGCTCGCCACGCGCGCGGCCCAGGATGCCCTCAAGGTCAACCCGAACGACTACAGCGCGAGCCTGGTATACATCCAGGCCCTGGCGGCGCAGCGGAACGACACGGAAATCGCCCGCTTCGGGGCGAAGCTGCTCAAGACGCTGGCGGGCAGACCGCCCGACCTGCACGGGTTCGCGACCACGCTGGCCGGTCTGGCCGGCGGGCAGTATACGGATTTGGCGCTGCGTGCGGTCAACGACGCAATCAAGGCCCGCCCCACGGACGCCGGCTACGTGCAGTCGAAGTTCTTCATCATGGCCCGCGGCGCCAAGGAGCCCCGCGACGTCCGCGCCGTGGGACGCGAGTTCCTCAATAAGGCCCAGACCGATCCGGTCAGCCTGAACGCGTTCGCCTCCGAGTTGCTTGCCGATCCGCTCCTCGGAGACCGCTACAAAGAGCTGGCCCTGGAGGCCGCTCAGCGCTGCCACGAGCTGTCCGGCGGCACCAACTGGGAGTACGTGCTGACTCTGGCCGTGGCGAAGCTCCGCCACGGGGCCACCGCCGAAGCCCTGGAAATGTTCAAGAAGGCCGTGGAGCTGTGCCAGGACGAGGAACAGAAGAAGGCCCTCGAAGCACGCGCGCAGGAGTTTGAGAAGGACAAGCAGCCGTAGGAACCTGCTGAAGAAGCTCCTTCCGCCACGGACATACCGGTGCGTTCGCCGGCCCGCAGCCCGTTGCAGCAGGTGGGGAGACCTCCATGTCGGCCCCCTCGGGCCGACGCTACTTCCTAGACAAGCTCCCGGGGGCGGACACTGCTGCTTCGCTGGACCCGCGGGGGCAACTTCCGCAAAGGCAAACGACTCAACGTTAATGGTAGTCAGGAGTAACTGCATGAGACACGCACTATGGGCAGGCCTGGTCCTGGTGGGCGCAGGAGCAGCCTTCGGACAGACCGCGCCGGCAACGTTGGACATCGGTGATCCGGCCCCGGCTCTGCAAGTGGACAAGTGGGTCAAGGGTCAACCGGTCGACCTCGCGGCCGTCAAGGGCAAGTCCGTGGTGGTCGTCGAGTTCTGGGCGACGTGGTGCTCCCCGTGCTTGGCGGCCGTGCCTCACCTGACCGAGCTGCAACGCAAGTTCGGACCCGCGGGCGTCACCATCATCGGCCTGACCACCGAAGACCCTGACAACACGCTGGAGAAAGTCGAGGCCTTCGTGCAGAAGCAGGGGGACAAGCTCGCCTACACAATCGGGTATGAGAAGGAGGACCGCACCTCCAAAGCCTACATGGATGCCGCGGGCGAGGGTGGTATTCCGACGGCGTTCGTCATCGACAAGGAGGGGCGCATCGCCTGGATCGGGCACCCCGCGGGCGACCTGGAAGAGACGCTCACTCAGTTGCTGGCCGGCAAGTACGACGTCCAGCGGGCCAAGCAGCTTCGCCGCGCGGAGCGCGATCTGCAAACGGCGTTGTTCAGTGCCAAATGGGAAGACGTGATGAAGCACGCGGACACGCTGCTCGCGCTCAACCCGGAGCTGACCGAGCCGTGGCACTTCAAGATCGTCGCTTGCCTGGAGGGGCTCAACCAACCCGAGCAGGCCCTGGGCATCGCCCGCGAGGCCCTGTCGCGCTTCACTGACAAGCCCAAGGCATTGGCCGGCCTTGCCGACCAGTTGCTCGGCGTCGAGAACCATCCCGAGTTCGTGAAGCTGGCCGCCCAGGCCGCGAAACGCGCGACCGACCTCGCCCCCAACGACATCGACGCCCGCTTGGCGCACTTCGGAGCTCTGAGTGCCTCCGGTCAACAGGACGAGGCCCGCGCCTGGGTGCTGGCCACCCTCGAAATCTGCAAGACCGACGCGCCGGCACTGACGCAGATGGCCGACGTGCTCGGTTCGGAGATGCATCGGACGCGCTACGGCGACGTGGCTCTGGAGGCACTCGACCGCGCGATCACGGCCGAGCCGCAAGAGCCGCGCCGGCTCTGGGCGAAGGTGCGCCTGCTGGCCGACATGGGCAAGACGGAGCCCGCGAAAGCCGCCGCCGCCGAGCTGCTCAAGAAGGCGGCGGAGGACGCCGGCCTGCTTAACGAGGCGGCCTGGACGCTGCTTACCGAACCGCCGTTCCAGGGCAAGTTCAACGAGCTGGCCCTGTCGGCCGCCCAGCGCTGCCACGAGGTCTCCGGCGGGAAGAACTGGATGTTCCTGGACACGCTCGCGCTGGCGAAGTTCGAGACCGGCGCCGTCGAGGAAGCCATCGCTCTGGAGAAGCAGGCCCTCGAACTCTGCCCCAACGACCGGGTCAAGCCGTCCCTGCAAGAGACGATCGAACGCTTTCAGGCAGCCAAACACTGACGGGCAGCCTCACCGCAGGCCGGGTTCCACCCGCCGCGGTCCCAGCGTAGTGCGGGTTCCACCCGCCGCGGTTCACATGGTGCGGGCCGGGTTCCACCCGCCGTGGTCCGCGTCCGGCCTGTGGGGCGTGCAGAAGCGACCGTGTGCGATTCCGCGACGCAGGCGAGCCGCGGGCGTCGGATGTGTTTAGCGTCGCCGCCGTCCCTTCGCCCACTGTGGGTGGGCCTGCGACCAGGAACCCCTCTCCCTCGTAGGGAGAGGGGCTGGGGTGAGGGTAGGGGAAGCGAACACGCCGGGCGGAGCACAAGCACGCTTACCCACCGCCCACCAGATGCTAAGCACATACGGGGTTTCAGCCCACGCGGGGCAGCGATACCCCGATTGTCGCACGGTTGCGCACGGTCAACTATATGTTCCGTGCGTCCCGGCGACCACAAGTTGCGCCGCGCCCGAGAGTTGTGACCACGGAGTGTGCTCACCGTGCTCCGCCTCATGGGGCATCCTCGGCCACCGCATGCCGGTTCTGGTCGGGTAGCCTGAACCACCAATCCCCCCGCCAACCCCCGATTGAGGCACGCCTCCCCGCGGAGTTTGACGCGAGGGAAGGGCAGGCTATAGGATGCCAAGAGACGCTTCCGTAAAGTGTGTAAGTTCCGGCAAGTCGGGTGTGTGGAGGCGCGGACGAAGAGGGCAACTCGGATTAGAATGATCGCGCTGGCGGTGGCGGCGGCACGACGATCGTCGAGACTAAGGAGGAAGATCATGAAGGCGTGCAGCGTGTTGAAGCTCTGGCTCGGCGGGCTGCTGCTCACCAACTTGCTCTGGGTCTGCCCGGCGCAGGCGAATGACGTTGACGACCCACCTCCGGAATGGGACGGACGGGGTTCATCTCCCTTCCCGGCTCCCACGCGTGACGACCGAACCTTCGTCGTCGACGCGGGCTCCGGTCTCGATACCGAGTGCTTGTTCCGCAGCCAAGGACCGCTTATCATCACCTGTCAGACCACCCGCTACCTTGGGCCGACCTACCCTGACGGACGTCTGGTCCACGCCGAGGAGCTCATCGCGCGCGGTTTGATCTCGCGCTATGCTGTCATCAGCATGCCAGTGTCGGACGTTGACTACGACTGCCTCCCTTATTCCACACCGCCTTGCGAGCGCGACCGCGCGAGCTTCAACGGCGTCCCGATGAACATGCTCGATCACGAGAACAGTGAGTTTCTCCAGGGCGTTAACAACCAGTGGCGGTTGAACTCGTTTAGGGTGCCGATCCAGTTTGTCTTGTTTCCCGAGGCGCCCGGCACGGGAGGCGACCCACCCATCCCGCGTGACAATATAATCAGAATCGACATCGACACCGCCAACTTTCCCGAGGAGCGGTGGTGTACGGCCATCGATTGGGTCACAATTGAGATCCAGTGCATGTCGCCGGTCATCCTGATTCACGGGAATGAGTCGGACGGCGGCTTCTTCGCGCGGCGGGGCTTCACAACGGGTCTCGACGCCCAGTTCCTGCTCTGGAACAACACGATCGACCTGCCGACCGCCGCCCGGATGGACAACGGCGGCCGGCTCAGCACCCAAATCCCGCCGATCGTGCGTCAGTTCGGCGTGGACAGCGTCCACCTGGTCTGCCACAGCAAGGGCGGCCTCGACACGCGCGAGTTCCTCGATCGATACTATCCGGCCCATCGGAACACGTTCAAGATTCTATCTTATACCACATTGAGCACGCCCCATAACGGCAGCGTCCTGGCTGACGTCGCCGAGACCCACCGAAGCGCCGCAGTGCTGGCCACCTACGTCGAATTCGACGGTCTTCCGGGCATGGCGAACGCCTTGGCCTACCTGACGCGCCCCGACCCTGGCAGGCCGGACCTGCGTACCAATGTCTGTGCCGCGTTCAATCGGGGCAACATCGGGAGGCTGCCCGGCGACATCGTGTATAACACGGTCGCGGCCGACGCGGATACCAACGGCAACGCGATGATTGATTACTACGGGACGGACGAGTATGCCGCCCTGCGGGCCGAGAGTATTGCGTTGGCCATCATCCACTCCCAGAGTGTCCTTCTCTCGCGGGAGATCGTCGACACGTTGTATCAGGTCTTGCGGAACACGTCGGCGGTAACCCTGAGCTTCCGGCGCGTCAACATAGGCGTGGGCTCGATCACGGTGGCCACGATGACGGGCGTGCCCAACCCGGTTCCACTGGGCAACGACACACTCGTGACGGTCCCGAGCGGGGTCGGGTTGGGCAGTCTCCAGCCGCGGGTGACCAACACGTTCACATTCCTCGGTGCCGCCGGGCGAAACCACGCGAATGTCGCCGACGCCGGTGTGGCCGCGACGGTCAGTCCGTGGTTGGTCAACGTCGAGCGCGCCAATGGCGACCTGAAACCGAGGTGAAATCATGGCGTTCCGAGACATCCTGGCGACGGTCTTGCTGAGCCTGGGCGGGCTGTTGCTGGGCGCGAGTTGCAGGCAGCGCCCTCCGGATCTGCAGGTCTATGACACCCCGGATTGGGAGGGTGCGTCGCGGCTCCTGCTCCGCAGTTCCGCACCCGACAGCACCGACCTGCTGCTTCGCACCTTGACGGAGGCGGAAAGGCGCTCGCCCGACGCCGCGGGCAGCGCGCCGACCGACCGCGTGATCTACCGCTATGAGCCCGGAGCAGACCGGTTGGAGCCCGTGGGGGCTGCGGCGTGGACGGCAGCGACGGGAGCAATCTGCGACTCGGCGACGCAGGGGGCGATCGACCCGTTGGTGTTCGACTACCGGACCCATACCCTGACGTTTCAAGGCCGAGCCCTGACGACGGGCGGTGCCAAAGTGCTGACGGCGCGGACATCGCCGTCCGGGCGGTACGTGGCGGTGCTTTCGGCCAAGAGGCTGCGGCGTAACGGGCTTGCGCCGGTCTCGTTTTCGGGGGTGGGGGACACAGTCGGTTGGCAGTACTACCACGAGTTGTTCAGGCGTTCCGACGGAACCCGCGTCGGCCGGGTGGTGACCCTGCCCAAGGCCATGTACATGGGGGGGGCGATAGCCTGCTGGTCCTGCGACGAGCGGCATGTAGTCTACGCTTCAGATGGCAAGCTTTGCATTGTCCCTGCGAACGTAAAGAAGGGCGAATGACCGACGGAGGCAATGGGAAGTTCCGGATGTCCGAGGGCGACCCTGACAGTAGGCGTGGTGCTCGCCGCGACGCCGAGCGAAACCACGTGAGTGTCGCGGACGCCGGCGTGGTCGCGAATGTGGCTCCGTGGTTGATTAACGTCGAGCGCGCCAATGGCGACCTGAAACCGAGGTGAAATCATGGCTTTCCGAGACATCTTGATGGTGGTCTTGTTGAGCCTCGGCGGCCTGCTACTGGGCGCGAGTTGCAGGCGGCGCGCGCCGGACCTGCCGGTTTACGACACTGCGGACTGGGGGGGGGCTGGCCAATTCGTGCTGCGCAGCTCCGCTCCCGGGAGCACCGACCTGCTGCTGCGCGCGTTTGCGGTGCCGGAACCAGTCGCAGCCCATCGGGTGACGAGTGCGCCGTCTCCCGACAGCGTGATCTACCGTTATCAGCCCGGAGCACAACGGCTGGAGACCGTGCGCGCTTCGGCCTGGACGGCGGCGACCGGGGAGGTTTGCGATTGTGTGGCCCAGGAGGCCCAACCGATTGATCCGTTCGGGGTCGATTATCAGAGCGACACGTTGACGTTTCAAGGCCGAGCCGTAACGACGGCCAAGCCCTCGCTCGCGAACGTGGTGCCCTCGCCGTCCGGGCGGTACGTGGCCGTGGTCTCGGGTGAGCGGACGCGGCGTCATTCGTTTTCGCCGGTTCCTTTTATGGGCGGAGGCGGGTGCATCGAGCAACACTATCACGAAGTGCTCAAACGTTCCGACGGAACCCGCCTCGGCGCGGCGGTGGCGCTGCCGCTGAGCTCGGTCAACTGGGGGACGATGGCCTGCTGGTCCTGCGACGAACGGTATGTGGTCTACCGCGATTCTGCCGGCATCATCCTTTGCATCGTCCCTACGGACGTAGAGAGAGGAGAATGACCGATGAAGGCGATGGGAAGTTCCCGAGGCCCGAGACTGACCTTGGCAGTAGGCGTCACCGTCGCCGGAACGCCGGGCGAAACCACGCGAGTGTCGCGGACACCGGTGTGGCTGCGACGGTCGGTCCGTGGTTGATTAACGTCGAGCGCGCCAATGGCGACCTGAAACCGAGGTGAAATCATGGCGTTCCGAGACGTACTGCTGGTGGTGGTGTTGACCGTGGGCGGCTTGCTGCTGGGCGCAAGTTGCAGACGGCGTGCGCCCGACCTGCCGGTCTATGACACGCCGGGCTGGGAGGACGCGTACCAGCTCCTGCTCCGCGGCTCCTCACCCGACGCGGCCGACCTGCTCCTGCGCACCGTGACGCCGACGGAAGCGGCCGGTGCGGATCTCGCTGCGAGTGTGCCGCCACCCGACAGCGTAATCTACCGCTATCAGCCGGGAGCAGAGCGGCTGGAGCCCGTGGGGGCAGCGGCGTGGACGGCAGCGACGGGCGTCGTCTGCGACTGCAGGGCTGAAGCTCAAACGATCGACCCGTTTGCGTTCGATCTTCCGAGCGGCACATTGAAGTTCCAGGGGCGAGTCCTGTCGACGGCCAAGCCCACAGTGGTCAACGCGGTGGCATCGCCGTCCGGGCGGTACGTGGCGGTGTTCTCGGCGAAGCGGAAGCAGCATTTCTCGCTTTCCCCAGTTCCGTTCATCGGGGGGGGCGGGTGGTCTTACGAGGAGCAGTACCACGAGGTCTTCGAGCGCTCCGATGGAACCCGCGTGGGCAAGCCGGTGGCGCTGCCTCCCCCCGAGATGTGGATACCCGCGCCGTGCTGGTCCTACGACGAGCGGTACGTAGTCTACGTTTCGGAGGCCAAGCTTTGCATCGTCCCTACAAACCTGAAGCAGGGGGATGACCAATGAAGGCAGTGGGAAGTTCCCGATGGGCGCGATTGACTTTGACGGTGGGTGTCGTGCTCGCTGCGACGTCGGCTGCGGGTACGGGCGCCGCTCGAGCGCAGGACCCCGACGTTTTGGTGGCCTTGCAGAGAACTCAGACCGCGGTGGAGCATCTGGCTCCCGAGGTGCCCAGCGAGACCGCCTCCTTCGCCATCGACGACTGCACGGTGATCTACGTGCAGATCACGTCCTCGGGCGGAGCGCTGACGACGAGCATCACCGGGCCCAACAGCGAGATACTCGATCCGCAGACAATCGCCAATTTCGGTGGCGAATACGGCGACTTCGAGGGTACTGACGAGCCCGATAGTTTCATGATCATGCCCGCCAGCGCCCCGGGGTATCACCACGTGTACGTTTTCCCGGCTCTTGGTCCAGGCAGCTATGTGGTGAGCTTCGCAGGCAGCGGGCTGACGCAGGACGTCGCGGTAATCACTCAGGTCACGACGGACAGCCCCGTTGCGGCCGCTCTGTTCATGACCGACGCGATCCTGGTCCAGGGTAAGTACAGTGTCGTCGTGGCCGCGGTGTACGAGAACTCGACGCCAGTCGTGGGCGCCACGGTGACAGTCAATCTTATGCCACCGGCGGGCGATGTGATCCCCTTGGTGCTGCTGGACGACGGCCTGAACGCCGATGACACTGTCGGTGACGGGCTCTATAGCGCGGTCTTCCAAGCCAACGAGGTCGGGCAGTACACCGCCATGGCCGAGATCACCGGCACGACCAGCATGGGGCACAGCTTCCTGCGGCACGTGGCCGCGCAGCTCGAGGTGGTGGTACCCACCGCGACGTTCGACTCGACGCTCCTCGGCGATGCCGGAGTCGACACGAACGGTAACGGGCTGTACGAGTTCCTCGCCATCACAGCTCCGGTTACTGTATTCGTCGCCGGAGAGTACGCGCTGCACGTGACGCTCGAAACGGCCTTGGGACAGACGCTCCAGGGACACGGCACAGCCTCACTACCGGTCGGCTCGACGACCGTGTCGGCCCAGATTTCAGCCGAGGATATCACCAACATCAACGAGGACGCGCCCTATACGATCACCCAGGCCGAACTGGTCCTTTGGAGCGAGTCCGGCGCGATGCCGACCGACTTGGTTCAGGACGGCTCGCAGCCAACCCAAGCGTGGCTGGTTGCGTCGTTCGAGCATCCGGCGATTCAGCTCACGGGCGTCAATTCCGACGCCGGGATCGACAGCAACGGCAACGGGCTGTTCGACCAACTTCGCGTCGATCTCGGCGTCCTCGTCACCGATACGCGCGTGTACATCTATGACGTTCGGCTGGTTGGCCCATGTGGGGAGCACCTCCAGTTCGCATACGGCACCCAGTACCTAACCGGCGGCGCCGTCGAGAGCTTGACGCTCACCTTCAACGGTACCCTGATCGGGCAACGCGGCATCGATGGGCCATACTACGTGCGCGACGTGGTGATCTACAGCGACAGCCCGTATGGTGGGCTCTCGAGCAGCTTGGCTTGTGACACGCAGTCCTACATGGCCGCTGATTTCGAGGGCTACATGCCGCAGCCGGACTGCAACGACAACGACACCCCAGACAGTTGCGATATCTACCACGGCACCAGCCTAGACTGTAACGTCAGCGGCGTACCGGACGAGTGCGAGCCGGAATGCTGGGAGGACTGCAATCAGAACGGGAAAAGCGACTGTTGCGACATCGGCTCCGGGCTGAGCGACGACTGCAACGAGAATGACGTCCCGGATGAGTGCGAACCGGAATGCTGGTGGGCGGACTGCAATCAGAACGGCGTACGCGACTGTTGCGATATCCATGCGGGAACTAGCGAGGATTGCCAGGGTGACGGCGTGCCCGACGAGTGCCAGCCGGGGTGTCCCTGCCTCGGCTGGGTGGAGCAGTTTCCGGATGGGTACCTGGGCTTGGACGGTCGTGTGCTGGCGATGACTGTGTGGGACCGTGATGGCGCTGGTCCGCAACCGCCCGTGCTCATGGTGGGCGGCGAACTCCGACATGCGGGCGGGCTGGACGTGAACTACATCGCCCAATGGGATGGTTTGGACTGGCAACCGCTGGGATCGGGGATGGGCGGCAGTTACCCATACGTGCAAGCCCTGTCGGTCTACAACGGCGATTTGATCGCGGGGGGCGGTTTCACGACGGCGGGCGGCGTGCCGTGCAACCGGATCGCCCGCTGGAACGGTAGCACCTGGCATCCGCTGGGGTCGGGGATGAACGGTGATGTGTACGCCCTGAGGGTCTACAATGGCGAGCTGATTGCGGGGGGCTGGTTCACGACCGCCGGCGGCGTGTCGTGCCTCTACATCGCCCGCTGGGACGGCGCCGTCTGGCAGCCGCTGGGGTCGGGGATGAACAGCGGCGCCGTGACCGCCCTAACGGCCCACAACGGTGATTTGATCGCGGGGGGCGGTTTCACGACGGCTGGCGGCGTGCCGTGCAACCGGATCGCCCGCTGGAACGGTAGCACCTGGCAGCCGCTGGGGTCGGGGATGAACGGTTATGTGTACGCGCTGAGGGTCTACAACGGCGAGCTGATCGCGGGAGGTAGTTTCACGACCGCTGGCGGCGTGACGTGCAACTACATCGCCTGCTGGAACGGGAGCACCTGGCAGCCAGTGGGGTCGGGGACGAACGACGCTCTGCGTGCCCTTGCGGTCTTCAACGGCGAGTTGATCGCAGGCGGCGACTTCATGAGCGCCAGCGGTGGTCCATGCGACAGGATCGCCCGCTGGGACGGCAGCGCCTGGCACCCACTGGGGTCGGGGATGAACAACTGTGTGCGTGCCTTGACGGTCTACCCCGAAGCAGACTGCGCGCCGCATCTGCCGGCCCTGTTCGCCGGCGGCCAGTTCGTGACCTCTGGAGGACTCCCGGCGCGACATATCGCGCGATGGAACGACGCAGCGCCACCACGGGTGACCCAGCCAGACGATCAGGCCGTCGAGGCGTGCGGCACGCCCTCATTCGCCGTCGACGCATGCGGGTGCGGACCCTTGGAGTATCAATGGTACCGCGATAGCACACCGTTGTTCGACGGTCCGACCGGCTACGGCAGCGTCATCTCCGGAGCGACAACGCCCACGCTGGTGATTGCCGACGCCCGGGCGGCCGACGCCGGCGACTATCGCGTGCGCGTGTGGCATTGCGGTTCAGTCATCAGCGACGCGGCGACACTGACGATGACGTCCTTGACCCTGCCGGGAGACGTCGACGACGACTGCGATGTTGACTTGGCCGACTTCGGTACTTTCGCAGTCTGCCTGCTCGGCGCAGGGGTCGGCTACCCGCCGGGGTGCGGCGCCGCCGATCTCGACAGCGATGACGACGTGGACCTGACGGACTACCAGCTCTTCTTCGCCAATTTCTCGGGCCCAAGCGGGGGCGAGGGATACCTGCTCATGGGCGGCGGTTCGCTGCCGGAAGGAGAGCCCCGCGTTCTGCTGCCGCCGCAAGGCCCCCTCTGCACGGAAGCCGATTTGACTTTCGAGGTCCGCCGGCCCAACCGCCGGGCGGCAGTGCGCGTTCTTGCACCGTACACCACATATGAACTGCACTGCCGCGCTGACACCGACGCCGTCAATCAGTACATGCTCGCAGCATTCACCGACACCGGCGCCGACGCATTCTCGGATGCCGCACCGGCGTCCACCGGGGCCTGGGCCGCTACCGGCCACTTCCAGGCGGTGGACATCCCGGAGGATTACCGGCCGCAACTGGAAGGCGACGACGATCTGCCGCCGCACTTCTATTTGGCGCACGTGCTCTCCGACGAGGTGACCGAGGGCTATGCCGGCCCGCAGGCGCCGCTGTGCACGTTTACCACCGGGCCGGCCGGGCGGGTTCACCTGGACCTGCGCATGTACCTCTGCGACCCGGACACCGGGCAGTACGTATGTCTGCGCGCCCACCGGAGCTTCGTAGTGACAGAATAGAACATCGCAGGCAGCGGTGCCGCCCCGCGCGCCCTCGCCTCCGCCACCCTCACCCCTACCCCCTCTCCCTGTGAGGGAGAGGGATCACCCGCCGTACGCTCGAACCCGCGCGCGGCCACGGGCAGGATGCCCGTGCCACGGCGGTCTTGATGCCGTTCGCGGCGCCTTGCCGTCGTTACCTCCTGCCCGTCACCGCTCCGCGGGCCGGTGCGCTTCGAGCAACTCGACAATCCGGGTCAGCCGCGCGGGCAGCGGGGCTTCAATCTCCAGCGGCTGATCGAGAAACGGGTGCATGACCCGCAGGCGCCGGGCGTGCAGGGCCTGGAACTCACAGAGCGGCTCCGTGCCGCCGGCGCCGGTAAGGTCGCGCTCGCTGACCCAGTGCCCGCCGTAGTACGTGTCCCCGAGAATCGGGTGTCCGATGGACATCATGTGGACGCGGAGCTGGTGCGTCCGGCCGGTCTTCGGGAACAACGCCACGGTGGTGAAGCCGCGGTAGCGCTTCAGCACGCGGTACTCGGTAACGGCCTCCTTGAACATTGCCTGCCGCGGCAGCGGGCCGGGGCGTGCCAGGACCATGCGCCGGGTCGTATCGGGATGCGGCGCCAGCGGCCGGTTGATAACGTCGCCATCCAACGCGATGCGCCCTTCACAGATGGCGAAGTACTCCTTCTGCGTCGTGCGGCGCTCGAACTGGCGTGAGATGCGCCAGTGGGCCTCGTCGCACTTGGCGATAAGCATCACGCCGGTGGTGTTCTTGTCCAGGCGGTGCACGATGCCCGGCCGGAACGGATCACTCCCCGCACTGACCCGCCCGGCGTGAAACATCACGGCGTTGGCGATCGTCCCGTGCTGCCCGGGGAAACCGGGGTGGCAGACGATGCCGATTTGCTTGTTGATCACCATCAGCCACTGGTCTTCATAGAGGATGTCCAGCGGAATGTCCTCGGGGATCACGTCCACGGTCGGCGGCGGCGGCAGGGTGACCTGGACTTCGTCGCCCGCGAGGATCTCATAGCTGGGCTTGACGCCGGCCCCACCGATCGTCACCTGCCCTTCCTTGATGTAGCGCTGCAATGTGGTCCGGGAGATGCGCGGGTGGCGTTCACGCAGGAACTTGTCCAGCCGGGCGCCGGCCATGCGCTTGGTGATGCGGTGGGTGAAGACGACCGGCGGGGCCTCCTCCCCGTCGTCGGCGAGGACGTCATCGTCCTCCGCCGCGGGCTCGGGCAACGCCGGCGGTTGGAACCCCGGCGGCTCGCCGTCTGCACCCGGGCGCACCAGCGGCAGCATGTCGTCGTCGCTGACCATCGCACCGTTTGTACCCTCAGATGCACGCGCTCGGAAGTGCAGGCGGCCGCGGACGGTTGCCCCCTGCCCCCCGGGGGGGCCGCTCAAGGCGGAATGGCGAGTGTCGAAGAGCGAGTGGCGAATGAGGTCCCGCCGGATCAGACCGCCGCGGCTCTCTGCCGCTCCCGACCGGCGGCATCCCGCGTTCCGGCACCGCTTCCGTCGCACCGGCGTCTCGCCGAGGTACCCGCATTATGGCACCGGCGTCTCGCCGGTGTCCACGCGGACGAAGCCGCGGCGGATACCCAGGCGAGACGCCGGTGAAGTCACGGGCGCGACGCCCGTGCCACGTTTCTGTTGCCTGTTGCCGCTTGCCTTCTACCTACGGCAGCGCAGGGAGCTGTTCTCCAAAGTACGCAACCGGGTACGGCGACGCGCCGTTGAGCAGGTTGATGAGCGTCAGCATGTCGGCCACCGTCACCGTGCCCGACCGGTTGATGTCACACTGGTGCAGAACCGGCGTGCCTCCGCCGAACACCGCGTTGATCTGGTTGATCACCTGCACAATATCCTGAGCATTCGAGGTCCGGCTGCCGTCGGCGTCGGCCGGCAGGTAGCCGAGGCGGATGCGGTCCGTCGGATCCCCACCCAGCAGGGTGATGACCGTCCACGCCCTCGGGTCAATCGGGCGATCCAAGGCCAGCAGCACCGTGGTGCTGGAGATCGGCAGCAGGGCGGAGACGGAGGGGGCAACGCCGTCGCATGAGCCGCTGGCGCAAACCTCGGTCACGGCAAAGTCGGTTACTGCCAAGCCCTCGACGTCGCCGTCAAACGTCACCTGCACACTCGTCCAACCCTGCACCTCCAGCGTGCTTGGATCAATCGGCACGCGGGCGTCGATCCAACCGTCGGCGGGATCACTGCTGACGATGTGGATCTCATCACAACTGCCTTCGCTGAAGATCAGAGTGCCACCGGTGACGTTGCCGAGGTTGAGACTGAACGACGGCACGGGGTCGAAACCCGCCTCAAAGTAGGCGCCCTCGTCGATGGAGGTGCCCGCGGGGCCGACCACGTTGAGCTCGGCCGTCCCGCCCTGGTAGGTGACGCTCAGGCGCGCC
>Ga0116144_10000084_pt1 | contig 121563 bp, 114 predicted proteins | sample AD_UKC035_MetaG_FD_89746 | JGI IMG/M metagenome (GOLD analysis project Ga0116144, IMG submission 89746) | Active sludge microbial communities of municipal wastewater-treating anaerobic digesters from USA - AD_UKC035_MetaG | ecosystem: Engineered > Bioreactor > Anaerobic > Digestate | place...
CGTCAACTCTTTGGCTTGGTTTGCAGCACATGTGAATCACAAAATTATGTGACACACAGAAATAAAGTGAACACCACTGAAGCTCTTGCGTTTGACAAATTTTGTTCAAAGTGCAAAAAACACACACCACACAAAGAACGCAAAAAATTAGGCTAGTTTCTGATTTATGAACATAATCCTTCTGGGAATACAAGGTGCGGGAAAATCCACGCAAGGCAATTTACTCTCTCAGCAACTAAAAATACCTTATTTGTCAACAGGGCATATATTCCGCGAGATCGCTCAAGAAAAAACGTCACTTGGCCGAACAGTCAAAGAGCTTATTAATGCAGGATCGCTTGTTCCTGATGATCAAACAATTGAGGTGGTAAACCACTATTTAAGTAGACCAGAGTATGCGCATGGGTTTATTTTGGATGGCTTTCCGCGTACCGTTGCTCAAGCGCAGGCCATCACATTCCCTATAACAAAAGTTGTCTATTTGGAGCTTGAAGAGAAAGAGTCTTTATGGCGCCTTGCGATGCGAAAAGAAGACAGACACGACAACACTGTGCAGGCAGTGCAAAAGCGCATTGAACAATTTCATGCGCATACGGCACCCGTATTAAAGCATTATGAAGCTCAGAATCTACTTGCAACGGTCGATGCAAAATTGAGTGTAGAGAAAGTGAATGAAGAGGTGCTTAAATCGCTGGGTAAACAATATGTCAAACATAGATTGAAAAGCTGGGAACAAAAAAAACACATCATCATTGCATTTGTTGGGCTTTCTGGGTCGGGCAAGACTGAAGCGGTGAACTATCTTTCCAAAGAACAAAAAACACCCATCATTTCATTTTCCAGTTTTATCAATGAATATATCGATACGCATGGCCTCGCTCACACAGAGGCTGTTCACCGCAGATTACGAAAGAAGTTTCGAGATGAACACGGCATGGCAAGCATGGCTGTGTTGAGAAAAAAAGAAATCGAAAACTTGCTTAAAAAAGAGATGGTAATTTTAATTGAAGGGCTTTACTCATGGGAAGAATACACCTATCTAAAAGAGCATTTTCCCCATGTGCGTGTCATGCTTGTTGCAGTGTGGGCTCGCAAAGAGCTTCGTTGGCAACGCGCTGATAAGCGAGTTTATAGAAAAGGGCTTTCCGGTCCCACGCGTGACATTAATGAACTTACCGAAACAAATAAAGGCCCGGCAATAGCGTTTGCCGACTATCTCGTGGTGAACAATTTTTCACTTCACGATTTTCATGATAAGCTGGATGAGGTGTATCGTTCGATTATCTTCAGTGAATCATAGGCTGCATAATTGTAATAATGTTCACTCTCGTATGAAATTTGAAAAAACTACAGAAGAAATACGCATCATGACTGAGTGCGGCAAGCGGTTGCGAGAAGCGCGCATGGCACTTATTGAAACCATTAAAGCAGGAGATACAACAGCCCAGGTTGATGCACGCGCAGATAACCTGCTCAAGGTGCATGGCCTTGACGCGTCGTTTAAAACCGTGCAGGGATACCATTGGGCTACGTGTATTGCGGTAAACCATCAAGCTGTGCATACGCCTCCAAATGAAACGGTGCTTTGTGATGGTGATGTGGTGACGGTTGATTTTGGAGGTTTGTACCAAGGTTACCATACTGATTGGGCAACAACAATAATTGTCGGAAACATATCTGATACACGAAAAGAACGGTTTTTGAATGTGGGGAAGCAGGCTCTTGAGCGTACGATAAGTGCACTGGGAGTTGGAGTTAGACTGGGCATTGTGGGGCAAATCATGCAACAGACCATTGAGGGGGCGGGATATAAGGTGCTCAAAGACCTCACCGGTCATGGTATTGGGAAAAATCTGCATGAAGACCCCTACATACCCAATGTGGTGACGGCACCCATTGAAAAAACATATCAAATCCGACCCGGATTTGTTGCGGCGATTGAAGTTATATACAGTGAGAGCACCGCCCAAATTGTGCAAAAATCGGCGGACAAGTGGTCTATTGATACCGCAGATGGAAGTTTGGCTGCTTGTTTCGAACACACTGTCCTTATCGACCAAAATGGTGTTCACATTTTGACCTGATGTGGTACAATAGTATGCTCATATGAATAACCAGGTGATGATCTTGGAGGGTGAAGTGTTGGAAAACCTCCCAAATACACAATTTCGAGTCAAAATAAAAGACACCGAAACTGTTATCACCTGCTACCTGTCGGGTAGGATGAGGAAGCATTTTATAAAAATACTTCCGGGAGATAAGGTGAGGTTTGAAATGACTCCTTACGATCCAAAAATGGGCCGCATTGTGTATCGTCAATAAGATAGTTGTGAAATATGAACATTAAATCATCAGTCAAAAAGAAGTGTCCTAAGTGTGCTATCGTCAAAAGAAAAGGACGTTTGTATGTGGTGTGCAAGAATCCCAAGTGTCGTCAAAGACAAGGTTAATTTCTTATCTATTATTGTCTATGCCTCGTATTTTTGGCCTTATTTTGCCCGATGCAAAACGCATCGATTACGGACTCACCCTTTTGAAGGGTATTGGGTGGACTACTGCCCATAAAGCTTTGCTTCAAGCAGGAGTAAAGCCAGAGACGCGTGTAAAGGATATCACCGAAGAACAACTAAAGAAAATTTCTGTAGCAATTGAGAAAACATACAAAGTTGAGGGTGACTTGCGTGAGGAAATCTCGGACAACATAAAAAGACTGCGAGAGATAGGTGCGTATCGCGGAACACGACATGCGCGCAATTTACCTGTCCGCGGACAAAGAACAAAATCAAATGCGCGCACCAAACGAGGAAAGCGCAAGACAGTTGGAGCACTCAAGAAAGAAGATCAAGTTAAGCTTGAAGCGGCAAAGACAGCATCGAAATAATATCATTTATTGAATTTTGTATATGGCAGTTGTAAAACGACAAACCAAGCAAAAAAGACAAGTTGATCATGCCATCGTGCATATCACTTCTACCTTTAACAACACAATAATCACCATTACTGACAGCGCAAACAACCCCATCGTCATCTCGTCAACGGGCATGTTTGGGTTTACCGGTGCACGAAAATCAACTCCGCACGCGGCTACCGTCACTATGGATAGCGCTCTGCAAAAAGCCATGCATGAGTACGGTGTGCGACGAGTTGACGTATACATTAAGGGCATTGGGCCGGGAAGAGAAGCCTCCATTAGAACACTTAAGGTTTCCGGTTGTGAAGTTGAAAAAGTGGTCGATGTGACACCGGTGCCCCACAATGGAGTGCGCCCACCCAAAATACGAAGAGTATAAGATGCAATTTACGACTTAATACTATTTTAATAATCAATTTTTAGGCAATCCAATTTCATTTTAACTTTGTACTATGCGGTATACAGGACCTCGCAATAGATTAGCTCGCAGACAAGGCGCCGACCTTGAACTAAAAACGCTCGGTTCTAAAAACCATGGTCGTTTGATGCGTGTTTTAACAGTCCCTCCCGGACAACATGGGGTAAGCAGAAGGCGCAAAGTTTCTGAAATGAGTAAGCAATTACGAGAAAAGCAGAAATTGAAGTTTATGTTTGGTGTAACCGAAAAACAAATGACCAACTATTTCAAAAAGGCAAAACGATCGAAAGGAAACACAGGCAAATATCTTTGTCAACTGCTTGAAGCTCGGTTGGACAATGTGCTTTTTCGAGCGGGCTTTGCACCCACTCGTTCTGCTGCTCGTCAGCTTGTTTCTCATAATCATGTAAAAGTAAACGACAAAACTGTTTCGATACCCTCCTATCAGGTTCGAATGAATGACGTTATTGCATTTCGAAAATCTGAATCCTCAAAAATACCTGCCATAGATACTGCCCTTACCCGACCAGATTACACGGCACCCTCATGGCTTGAGAGAAAAGATATGAATATTGAAGTTCTTAATACGCCGGATACAGAAGCACTTGAGAAGCAACTAAATTTGCGATTAATAATTGAATTTTATTCCAAATAACGCATATGCTGAACCCTACCTTTTATACCAAACAAAATGTTCTCGTGGAACATTCTCATGCGACTTTTACGTTTGAGCCTCTGCCACAGAGTTTTGGTCACACCATAGGGAACGCATATCGTCGCACTTTGCTTTCTGCAGTGCCTGGCGCTGCAATCACTGCGGTAAAATTTGCGGGTGTAAGCCATATTTATACTACGCTTCCTGGTGTGAAAGAATCTGTTTTGGATATTGTAATGAATTTAAAACAAGTACGTTTCCGCACCATTACGGAAGGAATTCTTAAAGTGACTTTACTGGCAAAGGGTGTCGGCAAAGTGTATGCGAAAGACATTGAAGGCGAAGCGGAAGTGGTTAATCCAGATGTGTACATCGCCGAGATAACCGCTGAGAAGGGAAAAATAGATGTTGAGATGACAGTTGAGATTGGATATGGATTCAGCCCAACTGAAGAACGCGAACCGTCAGAGTCAGGATTTGTTGCTATTGATGCATCGTTTTCTCCGGTGAAACTCGTAAATTACTCGGTTGAGGAGGCACGAGTTGGAAGAAAATCGAATTTTGAAAGAGTACTTCTAGAGGTGAAAACCGATGGAAGCATCGAACCGGAAGCTGCGGTGAAGCATGTTTCAGAAATTCTTGCCGCCCAATTTGCGCATGTACTTTCAGGCAAAGATACTCCACCAGTGCAAACAGAAGAGACCCCATCGAGCAAGCAAATAAGCGAAACAAAATCTAAGGCAATGGAAACCATCATTGATGAGCTCAATCTTCCTTCTCGTGTGATAAATGCACTTTTGCGAGAAAAAATTGAGACGGTTGCCGACTTAGTGGCTCGTGGAAAAGCTGATCTGGTCGGTTTGAAAGGTGTGGGCCGAAAGTCCATCGACCTTATTGAAGAGGAATTGAAAAAAATGGATGTAGAGCTTAACTGATGATTAGATTTTTATTTGCGTATGAAACATAAAGTAACTAAATTAAAAGTGAAGCGAGGATCAGATGCAAATGAGATGCTCGCAAAAAAACTCGTGCGCAATTTTGCATCAACGGGAGCGCTCAAAACAACTGCCACAAAGGCATTTTATTTAAAATCCCTAATAGAGTCTTTGGGAAGCAGGGCGCTCAAGTCAGATAATGCAAGTAAAAATGTATTATTGCCGTATTTTTCTTCTTCAAGTGCTCTAAATAAATTTGTCGACGAAGTCAAGAAGCGCACAATAGATGGCACCGGATCCGGTATCGTTAAACTCAAAAAACTGGGCAAACGCTTTGGAGATGCGGCTCCTTTCACTCAGATTGTTTGGACTAAAGAAATTGAAGCGCCCAAGAAAGCAAAAAAAGATAAAAAAGAAGTTACTAAAGAGACGAAATAATTCCTATGATGCGCACTCACACCACCTCAACCAAACCGGTCTCTGCAAAAAAAATTCAGCCAGGCTGGAAACTTTTTGACGCAAAAGACAAAGTGCTTGGAAAAATTGCATCAGAGGCTGCAACGTATTTGCAAGGTAAGCATAAGGTGAACTATGTGGCCCATCTTATGACCGGCGATCATGTGATTATTATTAACGCTTCGCACGTTGTTTTGACCGGCAGAAAAGAAGAACAAAAAACATACACGAATTATTCCGGGTATCCGGGAGGACTGCGTAAGCGCACTGCTTCCGAGATGCGTGCAAAACGCCCTGAAGAGATGGTGCGCAGAGCAATCTCAGGCATGCTCCCGAAAAATAAATTAAGAGATAGAATGCTCGCGCGACTGCATGTGTACCCATCAGACTCCCATCCGTACGCGCACCACTTTCCTATTGCCTAACATTCACATTATTGCCTTATGTCTGAATCGACCAAACCCACCAAAACTCGCAAGAGCGCAAAATCAACATCCACATATTATGAAGGTGTAGGAAGGAGAAAATCTGCAATAGCGCGCGTGCGCGCATATCTGACTAAAAAGGGGGCTGTGACCATAGGGCAAACAACCTATAAGGCAGGACAATTTTTTATCCAAAACAAAGAATTGGCGAACGTATATAGTTCTCAGGCGGATCAGGCGCTCTGCAGGAAGCCACTTGCGGTGGTAGATGCACTTGATCAGTATGTGGTGATGGTAAAGGTGCTTGGTGGTGGGCCAACAAGCCAAATAGGCGCAATCATGCATGGGCTTGCTCGTGCGCTCGCCAAAGTGCCCTCCGAAGATTTAAAGACAAAACTTCGAGTTGCGGGGCTTCTTACCCGTGATGCCCGCGTACGCGAACGTCGAAAAGTGGGCATGGGTGGCAAAGCGCGTAGAGTCAAACAATCACCCAAGCGGTAAAACCGGCATATCTGACATTTCTTCATCAGTGTTTTGTATAATGTCTTGTGCTCATTAAGTTGCACATTGCCTCTCATACGTCTTCATGGATCTTTCCATTCTCATCCTTTCCTACAACACAGAAGAAACGACACTTCGCTGTTTGCGAGAGCTTGACACGCTCGCTTCACTAAACCCTGATGTTCGTACCGAAGTCATCGTCGTCGATAATGCTTCATCAGATGGGTCGGTTGAGTCGCTTCAGCGCTTTGTGCCAGCGCATTACCCGATGCGACTAATCCTTAATACAGACAATGTGGGTTTTAGTAAGGGAAATAATATTGCGCTCGCTCAGGCGTCAGGCACATATATTTTGTATTTAAATTCAGACGTTATGGTTTTTAACACAGCGCGCCCACTCAAATGGTCAACGCTCCTATCTTGCTTTGATCACGACACTTCCCTTGGGGCACTCACGGTGCGAGTAGATCTGGCGGAGGGATCAATGGACCCTGCCTGTCATCGAGGATTTCCCACGCCATGGCGAAGCTTCACGTATTTTGTCGGACTCGAGCAGATTGCTGCGCGATTGCCATTAAAACAAAAACGCATTCAAAAATGGTTGGGGGGTTACCATATGCTTCATGAAGATGTTCGACAAGAACACTTTGTTGAGGCTGGCACGGCAGCCTTTTTGCTGTGTCGGGCGGATGTACTTCGTAAACTTGGGGGGTTTGATGAGCAATTTTTTATGTATGGTGAAGATCTTGACTTGTGTCGTCGTATGTATGATGTGGGTCGGAAAATCTGGTGGACACCAACCTTTACCGTCACCCATCTCAAATACCAAAGTGGGCTTAACGCTCGTGACGCAAAAACGAAACGTCGTATACGGTGGCATTTTTATGATGCAATGCTTACATTTTATGCCAAGCACTATGCGCGTGTATATTGCCCTTGCATAAACATACTAACCCAAACGGTATTGCGAATTATGCGATGGAGATTCCGAACTTAGCATTATGACATCAACTTCCAAAACCTCCTTTCCTCGGCGTCGCATCGGTATTGACGCGCGCCTTATGTATCAAACGGGAGTTGGAGTGTATATCCGAAATTTACTCAAAGAAATCAAAGACTTGCCCCAGGTAACTTTTGAGATGCATGTGTTTGTTTTAGCCTCAGATGCTGTTCGGGTGCGTGAGGATTTCAATCATACCACTTTCATTTTCCATGAAACACGTGCCGCTTGGCACGGTTTTGCAGAGCAGGTGCTTTTTCTATTTGAGCTTATCCGATTACGTCTTGATTTGATGCATTTTCCGTATGTTAGTTGGCCGGTGTTATACCCGGGCGCTTTTGTTGCAACCGTGCACGACACCATCTTGCTTACTCAAAAGACCGGTAAGGCAACAATGCGCCATCCGTTGGTGTATGCTTTGAAGAGACACGTTTTTCGTTGGGTATTTGGACAGCAAATAACGCGCGCTAGGCGCATCATGGTGCCCTCATATGCAGTTCGTGATGAGCTGGCAAATCACTTTTCTTTCGCACGAGATAAAGTACACATTACATACGAAGGAGTAGACGCAGATTTTCGATCAGCTACTCCCGAGCCGTTTGCGCCTCTTGTTGATACACAGTATTTTTTATATGTCGGCAATTGTTATCCGCATAAAAATGTAGAAGTGCTTCTTGATGCGTATAAAGCTTTATCGAAAGAGGATAATAATACTAAACTCTGTATCGTAGGGCCGAAAAATCGGTTTACCGAGCGGATTATGCAAAGGGTGCGGGAACATGCGCTTGAGAGCGCTGTAGTATGGATACACGATGCAAGCCCTGCACTGTTGAAGTGGCTGTATCTCCATGCCCAGGCGCTTGTATTCCCTTCAAAATCAGAAGGATTTGGCCTCCCCATTCTTGAGGCAATGATGTGTGGATGCCCGCTTATACTCTCTGATATTCCGGTATTTCATGAAGTGGCGAGGGATGAGGCGCTCTATTTTTCACCTTCTGACACAAACAAACTGTATGAATGCTTAAAGAATGCCCTTCTCAATAAACCCGGTACAGCCCCATATAATCGTCAAACACTGTTCGATTTTGCGAAAATGGCGCGAGAGACGGGTGAGGTGTATGAAAGCGTACTACGCTCATCAGTTTGATGAGGACACGGAGCATATTGCTGAGTTCTTGACCATCCTTCGCTAAAGCTACGAAATGGCAGGCGGACTCGAACGATAACAGGGGGTTCTCGATTTCACTCGAACAGTAACAAAACATAAGATAGAGGTCATAAGGATTAAGACATAATAATAAGGAAAGTTCTCGACTTCGCTCGAACAATAAATAGACACAAGGTAGAAGTTAAGAGATTTAAAGAGAAGGCCCGCCCACGTGGTCTGCGCGTGTGCGCAGCCAGTGGGCGGGGTCTGCTATGGAAAGAGAACCATGCAGACGATGGCACCCCCAATGAGTGCCAGGGCAAGACCTCCGAAGAAGCCCACCAATGTCATGGGCGCACTATATACTGCTATTAGTGTGCCGATTATCATGAGTAGGCATCCAAACACAACTTTTCTGGCCTCTTTAACACTCAGATTTAGGTTCACTTTTCACCTCCTTTCCATCATCCTCATGATTTCCCCCATGCAATTGGAGGAGTGGATGATGTATTTGGGAAAAGACCTATAGTAATTATCCCAGAGAGAGAGAGAGAGTTGTCAAGGGGGGGGGCGTGGGCGCAGGGAGTATCGTATACTTGGGGTATGCAAAAGGGCAAGCTCAATATTGCATTCATTTACGATTGGTTTGATACGCCACAAGGAGGTGCAGAGCGAGTACTTCAGGTTCTTCATGAGATTTTTCCTCATGCTCCGTGGTATACCTCGCACATTGACCTCAAGTCCGCACCATGGGCCACGGGCTGGGACGTGCGTCCGTCTTTCCTCCAGCATCTTCCCGCACGGGTTCGTCGGAACCGCGTCCTTATGCTCCCACTTTTGCCCCTGGCATTTGAGAGTTTTGATTTATCATCATATGATGTGGTGGTGTCTATCTCTTCCGCATTTGCCAAGGCGGTCGTCACCAAAGCCCATACTCGGCACATCTGTTATTTGCTTACCCCACCCCGTTGGCTGTGGACTGATACACCAATAATTCAAAACCCCCTTATTCATTTTTTTGAGCGCGCCATTCGCTCATATTTAAGGCGGTGGGACAAGACCACTGCACAGCGTGTAGATGAGTTTATTGCCATTTCTCAGGTGGTCGCCGATAGATGCAACAGATGGTATGCACGTGAAAGCACCGTGGTATACCCCCCGTTTGACGCTTCACACTGGCAGGAGTTGTTGGAAGAGAATTTGCAATTCATACCTGCGGAGATCACCGCACTTGGTTTAAGGCCCAGTCACTATATGCTGGTTGTTTCCCGTCTTGAGACATACAAGAGGGTAGATATGGCGCTCACTGCCTTTGCGATGTATCAGAAGTCAAATCCCCATGCTCAAAGCATGAAACTTGTGATTGTTGGTACAGGAACGCAAAAAAATCGCCTCATGCAAAAGGCACAAGATCTTGGCATATTTCACCATATCATTTGGACCAATAGTCTCTCTGAAAGAGCCCTTGCATGGCTTTATACCCACAGCAGGGCATGTATTATGCCCCAGGAAGAAGATTATGGTTATGTCGCCTGTGAGGCTGCATGGTGCGGTGCGCCGGTTGTGGCATATGCACGAGGAGGTCAGAAAGAAGCGCTTGAGGAATACCCAAACACTGTCTATTTTGAGCCACAAGATGAGCGCGCTCTTGTGTCCGCACTTGAGAAGATTGAAAGTATTCAGTACAATGCCCGAACCTATGAAAATAGTCATCTTCGCAGGCGGAGTCGGGACGCGTTTGTGGCCGCTTTCACGCAAAAAATCTCCGAAGCAGTTTGAGAAAGTGGTCGATGACCAGTCAACTCTGCAACACATGGTTTCACGTCTTATGCAGAAATTTGATCCTGCCGATATATTCATTTCAACGGGGAGCAGGTATCGTGCGATTATCGGAAGACAGCTTCCTGAGATAGCAAATGAGAACATCATTATTGAACCTGAGATGCGAGATGTGGGGCCGGCCGTTGGTCTTTTGACCGCTATTTTCTCAAAAGTTGACCCTGATGAGTCTATGGCGATTTTGTGGGGTGACCATATCATTAAAGATGATGCTCTATTTCATCAGATGCTTGCTGCGGCAGATTCGATTGTTGAGAAACGCGATGACAGCATAGTTTTTCTTGCCCATCATCCTCGATTCGCCAATCAAAATCTCGGGTGGATAGAATTCAGTCAAGAGAAACTGGGAATGGAAGGAAATTTTCCCTACCATGCATTATCGTCGTTTCAGTATCGACCTGAGAAGAAGCTTGTAGAGCAATATACAACCGATGGCCATCATGCATGGAATTTGGGCTATTTTGTGACGAAACCACGGTTTCTATGGGCGCAGTTTAAAAAACATGCACCCACTTTGTATGACGCTCTCTTGCGCATTCAGGCAGCCTATGGCACTCTTGCATATGGAAGCATCTTAAATGAAATATATCCCCAGCTACCCAAGATATCGTTTGATAGTGCGGTGCTTGAGAAAATTTCTCCAACGCATGGTGTGGTTATGGTAGCCGATATAGGGTGGAGTGATTTGGGTGCTTGGGAAGCTCTAAAAGAGGCTCTACAGCAGAGCGAGCGAGATAATGTGACTAAAGGAGATGTTGTATTGGATGGGGTGAATAACTCATTAGTTTTTGACTATCAAGGGAAAAAACTCGTGGTAGGCATAGATTTAGATGATATGTTGGTAGTGAATACAGAAGATGTATTGTTGATATCCAAAAAGTCTTCTGCATCGAAAATTAAAAAAATAGTAGAAGGATTTAAGGGTACAAACTACGAGGATCTCACCTAAATTGATTGCATCATGGTATATGTATCACCAATACTTCAAACGGCTCATTGACATAGTTCTTGCAAGCATATTGTTGATTATTTTTTTTGTACCTTGCGTACTCGTTGCCATCGCCATAAAACTCGATTCAGTAGGCCCTATATTTGCTGATACGCCTGAGCGAGTGGGACAGTTTAACAAACATTTTCGCATGTTTAAGTTTCGGTCCATGATTGTGAATGCGCACCACATTATGCGCACAGACCCCACCTACGCCAAACTTTTTGAAGAGTTTAAGAATAATAGTTTCAAGCTGAATAATGATCCTCGGGTGACGCGCGTTGGTAGATTTATCCGAAAATATTCGTTAGACGAGGTTCCTCAATTTATCAATGTATTGCGTGGTGAGATGAGCATTGTCGGCCCTCGTGCATATTATCAGGACGAACTTGATCATCAGTCTCAGAAATATTCTGATGTCAAGTCAGCAGTACACAAAGTGCTGTCGGTTAAGCCGGGAATCACCGGTTTGTGGCAGGTGTCGGGAAGATCCATGGTGAACTTTGATAGACGCATTCTTATTGATGCGCAGTATGTTGACTCTATGAGTTTCTGGAGCGATTTAAAGATTATTTTCAAGACCCCGTTTGCAATGGTGAGTGGGCGGGGGGCCGTATAACATCATCATATGACTTCTACGCAGCCTCATCAACCCGAAAATAATACCGCTTCACAAGACGTGATTCAGTTGATTCCTTCGATGGATTCGTTACAATATGGCTCCTTTCAATCTCGTTCGCGTATGCGCCGTTCTCAAAAAAAAACATTACTAGCGCGATTTGGTTTAGCCACACTTGCTGTTTTCTTGGCGATTGTAGCGGGGCTCTATTTATTCGTGGGCGTTCCCCTTCAGAAAGTGCAAAAAAGAGCAGATGTGCTCAAAGCAAAAGCGCAGGAAATGAGGATGGTACTCACTGAAAATGATATAGATCTTCTCGCGACAAAAACTGCAGAACTTCGCGTTGAATTTGACGGGCTTCAATCTGACTCAAAAGCCTTGGCAGGGCTTCAATTTATCCCCCATGTGCGTGATTATTTTGCTGCGCTTGAGGCAGGAGATTCGCTCCTTGCAGCAGGCTCTAAGGCTATTGAAGCGATTGCTCCGATAGCTGATTTGCTTGGTTTGAAAAAAGACGCTGAGGGTGATGCAAAGACCAATTTGTATACACTTACCACTGAAGAACGTTTGGCAACCGCGATGTTGACGCTTGACGGGTTGATGCAGGAAATTGACCCTATCGCAGCCGATATTGCAAAGGCAAAAGAAACCATAGACACCATCGACCCGAATCGCTATCCCACACGCATTGGATCAACAGAAGTGCGTGCCCAAATTCAAAATGCAAAAGACCAGTTTGATGGTGCGTATCGATTGGTGGTCAATGCACAGCCATTTCTGAAGCAACTGCCGACCATACTGGGCAATGAAAAGAAAATGCGCTATCTTATCATTTTTCAAAATGACAAAGAGAGAAGAGCAACTGGAGGATTTTGGACCGGGACAACAGAGCTTACTCTTGAAAAAGGCAAATTTGAATTTGCCGGGGTGACCAACATTTATGATATTGACGCCGGCATTCGCCCTGCAAAAGCTCCCGATCCCATCACCCGCTATTTTAAGGGGGTCGATGTATGGCACTTGCGCGACACTAATATCTCACCCGATCTGGTCGAATCGGTCAAAAACTTTCAATCGTTGTATAAGACGTATGGAGCGGCTGTGGAGTATGACGGCATATTTTTTATTGACACCACCGTATTGGTTGATCTCATCAATATATTTGGTGAAGAAGTGAAGAAGGATAATGAAGTCATCGGGTATGCGCGTTACGTTGAAGGCATCAAGTTTTCGACCGAAACAGACCCCCGCTGTGAATGCCCCCAAGTCATCTATACCTTGCTTGAATCTATTGGTACGCAGGTGGGGTACGCGCGCGGTGATAGAAAGGCAATCTTAGGATCTCTACTTAAGGATTTGATGAATTTTGCCATCGGCGCATCCCCGAGCAAATATTGGGGGCGCGTCACTCAAACCATGCTTCAGAACATGGATGAAAAGCATGTGCTTTTATATTTTATTGACCCAACCAGCCAGGCGGCTGTCGAGAAAATGGGTTGGGCCGGCAGGCTAGAAGTTCAAGAAGGAATTGACTATTTGCATATCAATAATGTTAATTTCGGTGGGCAGAAATCAAATCTATTTGTTGAAGAGTCGGTGCAATCTGCCACTCAAGGATCAAAGCGTACAGTTACCATTACTTTCAAAAATCCCTTTGCATCTTCAAATTGTAATTTGGAGCAGGAACAGGTACTTTGCTTGAATGCTCCTTTGCGCAATTGGATACGTTTTTATGTGCCAAAAGGCTCAGAACTCATCGAGCTTAAGGGTTCAACCACTCCCGTGCGTACCTATGATGAGCTCGATTTTACCGTGTTTGAAGGGTTTATGATTGTCAATCCGGAAGGCCGTGCAGAAGTAACCGCAGAATACACACTTCCAACCGGTGTTGATAGTGCCAAAATTTTCATTCAAAAGCAGGCAGGCCTTGAAGAGCAGGAATGGAATGTTTCCATAGAGGGGGCCTCAAAATTTGTAGGTATTCTTTCCAAAGACACCCTGGTCAAATAGCGCAATCATATTATCTTTCTTATCCTCCCAAGACTCTCGCGACAATCAATGTGTGCATACGCTGCGCTCAATGCTCGTGCATACACCGCTCACCACATCCGTTTCATAAGAGACGTTCGTCTGTACTTGGGCATTATAGATACATCTATGACATCTATAAAACTCACTTAAGTGAGTGTCCTCTAATACATACCTCATACATGAAGAGAGCGTATTTAATAGGCGGACGCTCAACGCTTTTTGAAACGGGTGTTAGGTGAACTATGCAAGATACTGTGGAGTTATTACAGCATGTCGCATATGTGTGGGGAGCATGAGATCTTCTTGATTTAACCACGAAGTATTTGCTATAGTAATTGATATATGGCAGTACGCGCATCATTTGATAGTTTTGTGCTCAAAAAACACAGTCTTCTGGAGATGACTCAGTCGGTCACCCTGTTTACTCGTCAGAAAGGCAAGATACATCACATTCTTAAGGGAGGACAAAAAATCACCTCACGAAGGTCTGCTCATTTGCAGACAGGAAACTTGGTAAGGATAGATGCTTCTTTGCATACGGGTGGCTCATGGTATGTCAACACCACTGAGCTTATATCGGGATTTTCCATGTTGAAGGAATCAACAGATAGGGTTCGTGTTTTGTATAACTTATGTATGGTTTTAGACAGACTTCTCCCGCTTGAGCAGGCTGAACCAACTGTCTACGATATGCTTGTGCGGGCACTTATCCATCTTAACGAAACTCAATTGCACTACGATCGCGTATTTTTCTCGTTTTTTGCGGATATATATGCAGAACTCGGATATGGGGTTGAGCAAATCGAAACGTACGATGATGCGCATGATATCGTTCGGGAGTTGGTCGATGAAAAAGTTCGCTTTTTGTTATAAACAATGATGAGCGTGTTATAATGTGCACTGTCAGATGCGCGGTGAGGCAAGGTTGGCTCTTGCGGAGCACAACTGACAAAAAGAGTGGTCAGATATATGTGTCTGACAATTCGGGTGGAACCACGACCACATCAAATGGCCGTCCCGACTCAGCATTTTGGCTGATTCAGGACGGCTTTTTGTGCATATAAACAGTTAAATTTTTGTAAATTAGTTTGCATCCTATGGTTACTCTTGAAACAATCGTTGCCTTTACAAAGCGGAGAGGGTTTGTCTACCCGACATCTGAAATTTATGGAGGAATCGCAAACTCATACGACTATGGTCCATATGGTGCGGAGCTTATGAAAAATATCCGCGATTTATGGTGGAAAACGTTTATTCAACAGCGTCCGAACATGGTTGGTCTTGATTCGCAAATAATTCAACACCCAACTACCTGGGTGGCGTCTGGGCATGTCGGCTCATTTAGCGATCCTCTGGTTGAGGACAAAAAGACACACAAGCGATACCGGGCAGATCATTTGATTGACGCTTGGGTTAAAGGATACATGTCCACGACACGAGTAGACCCATCCAAGAGTGATCCTGTGCTAGATGTTGCAATAAATAAAATCGCCAAAGCGACTGTGGAAAGCATGGACATGAAAGAGATGGCAGAGTTTATTAAATTATGCAAAATAACCTCTCCCGATGGTAATGAGCTGACTGAGCCAAAGCCCTTCAACCTTCTTTTTGAAACGGAATTGGGAACTGTCGCCGGAGAAAAATCGAAAGTGTATTTGCGGGGTGAAACCGCCCAAGGTATATTCGCAAATTTCAAGCAGATCACTGATTCTTGCAGGGTAAAACTCCCATTTGGTGTTGGACAGATTGGCAAGAGTTTTCGAAACGAGATTACTCAAGGACAGTTTGTTTTTCGCACGTTTGAATTGGAACAGGCGGAGATTGAGTATTTCTTTGATCCTGAGCATTCAGACTGGCACGAACTTCTTGAGGCATGGAAAACCGACATGATGCGTTTTGTGACCAACACCCTTGGTATTCATGCGGAAAACCTTCGATGGCGCAGGCATACCGACAAGGAACGCACTCACTACAGTAAAGAAACATTCGATTTGGATTATCATTTTCCCTTCGGATGGAAGGAGCTGTGGGGCCTTGCGTATCGAACCGATTTTGATTTGATGGCCCATATGCATCATTCCAAAAAGTCGCTTGAGTATGTGGACTCTGCCACCGGTCGCAAGTTTGTGCCGCATGTCATAGAGCCGGCAGTTGGAGTGAACAGACTATTTTTAATGGCGCTTGTTGATGCATATGTACAGGAAGATCTTGGCGAAGGCAAAAGTCGTACGCTTTTACGGTTGAAACCTTCACTAGCGCCGGTTAAGGTTGCGGTATTTCCCCTTCAAAAAGACGAAAGGCTCAGAACCCTTGCTCAATCGATATATCGAGATTTAGCACAAGATGTGGTGACAGAATTTGATGATGCAGGGAACATTGGCAAGATGTATCGACGACAAGACGAAATTGGAACACCTCTGTGTGTCACTGTAGACTATTCTTCACTTGAAGAAAAAACCGTGACAGTGCGCGATCGTGATACAATGAAGCAAGAACGTATTCCTATTGATGCATTGCATCAATACGTTCTTCAGGTAATTCGCACATAATTTACATTTTAATTATAGGTATGATACAAAAAACACATATACAAATCGCCGGAGTTATCGCCACGGTTATCTTTGTTGCGCTGATTGCTTTTGTATTGGTGCAAAATATGCGCAGAAACGATGCAACCCCGGTTGTCGCGCCTCAACCCGAAGTGCCCCTTGCACTTCCAACAGTATCACCCGATGTGAAAGTCGAATTGATATCCGTACAGCCCAAAAAAGAAATCCAGTTGAAAGTGAGCGGAGTGCCCAGCGGTACAACGACTATTGAATATGAACTCACCTATTCAACGGCCGAGCAAGCATCAGAAGGGGTTTTTAGTTCTGCGCGTCCAAGTCCGGGTGAAAGCTCATTTTCGCCTAATTTTGAGCGAAAGATTACGCTTGGAACATGCTCAAGAAACGTGTGTAGATACCATGAAATCACCAGCGATATTGTAGTTCGACTGCGATTTGAGGGTGGATATGGGGCTCAAATATATGAAGGGGAATTTCCCACAGATGATTTATAAGCTGTAAATTGGCTCTTTTTAAGGTATAATATCGCAATAGTTTTTGATTTTTGTATTATTTCAATTACCATATGGCAAATCTAGCTTCCGCACAGAAAAAAGTTCGTAAAGATATAAAAAAAGCAAAAAGAAATTCGATGTATCGAAGTAAAATTGATCAGATATTGCGTGTTGCTAATCGAACGGGTGAAATTGCAGATACTATCAGCCAATCTGCGGCATACAAAACGATTGATAAAGCCGCAAAACGGGGGATTTTGAGTAAACAAAAAGCTTCTCGTCTCAAGTCTCAAGTTGCGTCACGATAACCGCTTTGGCTACTTTCTAAACACCGACCACCTTCTTGTTTACGCGCACAGTTTGCATAGTATATAATCATACTGTATCAAACCGCGTTTATATTTGTATGAGGTACGCCATTAATCTATTTCCTTCTCGTCAGCCCAAAGTTGTAGAACGACTTGGCTACTTTGCTCTTCATTATGTGCGATACGCACTGGTAATCGTTTTATCTATCGTACTTGTGGTTTTCTTTTTGCGTGTTCGCGTAGATCAGGACTTGGTTGATCAAAAAGAAAAACTCGCGATGCAGCGGACAATCATCCAGGCAACCCAGCCCCTTCGAGCTGATTTGGAATATGCTCAGCGCAAGGTTACACTTATTAACTCTATTTTCGAGAAGCAAGGGAATTTGTTGGACAAATTATCTTATGTCAACGAGGTGCTTCCTAAAGCAGTGCGGACTCAGTCTATTCAAGTACAAGAGAAGGGAATAATAATTGAGGGCAAGACAAGCGATTATCGCATCATACAACAGTTTTTCGCTCGGCTTACCTCGAGTGAAAAATTTGATAAGGTTCAGTTGACAAGGGTTCAAAGAGAGGCGTCACAGCAATATACATTCACATTATCACTTGAAGGCTATCACACGACTGGTGATGCTTCTAAAAACATTGAAAAGAGTAGTAATTAAATATGTATTAATAGGCACATGGACAAAGATTCATTCATTCAACTGGTTTTACAAAAAGGGAAAGATAACTCTCGAAATCTCTATTTGTCGGGTTTCTTTTTCGTGCTTATACTCCTTATTCTTTTCGTGGCGAGGCCGACTGTTGGAGAATATGTTGACAGAAAAAGACAACTTGAGGAACTTGTCGCGCTATCAATACGCTACCAAAAAGCAATAGAGAATGTGTCTGAATTGCAAAGCATCCTGGAAGCTCACAGACAAGACTTTAAAATGTTAGACGAGGCGATTCCTAATGATTTACATCTATACGGACTCACTCAAGATGTCAATCGCTCATTTCTTCAATACACTCCCTCAAAGTCATATACATTCCCCGCTCATTCGATAACCACATCAAATAGTTCTAAAAAACCGAATCCCAAGGCTGAACTCAAAACATATAAGATACTTGCAGATGTTCGTGTGGATTATGGCACCGGCAGATATCTTATTGATACCATACTCAGCCAACGCAGATTGAAATCTATCAATACACTGGTTTTCTCGCGTGTGGAAGAGGCATCACCGGGTGGAGTATTGCAGATGAAGCTTGAAATAGACGCCTATCATCTTTAAATGAGTATGAAAAATACAAAAAAAATCGTATCATATCGCAATGATGTTCTTGCTGTTTTTGTACTCATTTTTATAGTGGTTGCTTTACTGACGGTATACGATTTATGGCAGAGGAGTAAGATAGATGAGAGCGCAGTCACCATTGATGTGCCTCCGGTCGTCATTAAACCAATTGATATGAAGGTGTTTGATCGTTTGCGTGAAATGGACTAGTCAAACGTATGCGAGGTGGCATATGATGTTTATTGAGATTAACGGGTTAGTATGTATTCAGACTTATATCTTAAACCACAATTTTCGCAGAGGGTTCCCTCAATATTTATCGTTGCATTAGTTGCATTGTTTGCAGTTTTGGTTGGTCAAATATTTGTGTGGTATTCAGATGCTCCTATTCAAGCGTCACCTGTAACACTGGTGCGGCAGGCGAATGTCAATGTGTCTGATGTCTCAGCAGGCATTTTTTTTGAGACGAGTGACCCTGCTCGGGCGTACGTGATTTACGGCGAATCTTCAGACAATCTGCGATTTTCGGCTTATTCGGAAGAATCTACTGCAGATAGTGGGCCTAATCGCACATTTCACTGGATAGAAATCAAAGACCTATCGCCTGAGCGAGATTATTATTATCAGATTATTGCAAATGATCAGGTCGTTTTCTTTGACCAGAAAGATCTCTATTCATTTCGTACGCAAAACCCCGCACAAGCACAGCGTGCCAATATGCTTCCCGTATATGGGAAAGTCGCTTCGCCCAATGGTGATGGTCTGCCAGAGGCTTTTATACTCGTGTCATTTGAATCAGAGTTTCTCACGGGTAATTATTTAAGCAAGACAAAGTCTTCCGGGGAGTGGCTCACCACCATTCCTGGTAATGTGAGTCAAGATATTACCATTGTGATTGATGTGTTTCACGAAGAATATGGCCCGTCTCGGGTACGAGCATCTTTGCAAAATGCAGCGCCAATTCCTCAGACTATTCTGATGGGCCAGGATTATGTGTTTCTTTCCAATCCACAAGATGTATTACCAGCTTCAACGGTTCGAACAAGGCCATCTCAAGGTCATTCAATTTCTGTCTTGTATCCTGAAAAAAACGCCACTGTCCCTCACGGAAAGCCGTTATTTAAGGGGTTTGGAGTGCCCTTTTCCCGGGTAACTATCGAAGTGAATTCTCGTCCGGCATTTCAAGAATCAGTTATTGTTTCGGACAAAGGATCTTGGATTGTTGAGCCTGCGCAGGCGTTTGCTCCTGGAAACTATGTTTTGCGGGTGAATTTGCCAGATAATAATGGTCAATTACGCACGATAAATCGATCCTTTACTATTGCTAAGGCTGGTGAGCAGGTGCTGGGTGAGTCGGCACCATCTACTCCTTCTGCCACTCTTTCTCCATCTATTGTAACAACACCCACGTCAGCGCCACTTCTATCGCCAACACTCAGCTCTCCTTCAACAACACCAACCATCGTATATGTTACCGCGACACCCGGTAATATGACTACGCAGACCATAACTCCCAGCGCTCTTCTTGATGCGGGATCCGAAACACCTCTTTCATGGATCTTTATGGGGAGCATACTCATTTCAAGTGGAGTCTTTTTGTTGAGAGCTAATTGGGCGAGAGACGAATAATGCAGCTTGATTAATATGAATTGGGCTCACCGGTATTTGCGCTACATACATGAAGGGCGGTCATATGTTTCCCTGACATGCTCTGCAGTAAGCACATGCATCAGTATTAGATGTAAGAAGCACATGCATGCATGAGTGCGCCAAATGCGCGTGCATCAAGGCTAATTTGACCGACCAAAAACCCATCGCAAATACGAGGTTTTAAGTACTGGTTACAGTTTTCTGGTGTCACACTGCCCCCATAGATAAACGTCATAATATCCTCGGGGAGTTTGGATCGAAACTCCTTAACTTGTTCAGGAGTGGCATTAGCGCCACTTCCTATTGCCTCCAGTGGTTCAAATGCCACCATCTGTGTTCCGGATAAGTACTCCTCATGTTTTGACATACATAACAGTGGAACAAGACCAGCATTACACGCATGTTCGTGCTTGGTGAGCACTTTTTCTCTGTCATCTCCGCGTTTACGTACTTCCGCATGGCCAAGCAGTGCATATGTTGCAATAGTTTGAACACTGCGCGCTGCAATAAGGCCGGTATGTTTGCCCTCAGGCAAGTGGGAAATGTCTTGAATGCCTACAGAAAATCCTTCTATATCAAGGCACATGGTGTGGACGGGGTAGATTAGGGGTGCGGGAGGGAGTATCACTATCGCCATCTTCTTTTCTTTTAAAAGCTCGTGCACTTTATTTGATACAACATCTTTTAGTGTATACATCCACTCGCGAGCCTCTAGTATGTTTTTATGTGATTTCCAGTTTGCAAAAAGGTATAACATACAATATTATCAGGTGGCTAATAACAACAAAACTTCAAACAAAATCATTATACCTCTATGTCCCGTCAAATAAAGACCCAACTGAATGACGCTCAGCAAGAAGCGGTATCCTATGATTTGGGGCCATCAATTCTTTTAGCGGGTGCGGGATCGGGTAAAACACGAGTCCTCATTCACAAAGTAATACACCTCATATCGCATGCTCAGGTAGATCCTCAATCCATTGTAATGATAACATTCACCAACAAAGCCGCCGGCGAGATGAAAACGCGCATTCAGAAAGCGTTTACTCACGTGTACGGTTCAAACAGCGATGTGGCGGGAAAATCCGGTATAGGTTTTGTAGGAACATTTCATTCATTATGCGCCAAGATATTACGTGTGCATGGGCATCACATTGGTCTGCGTAAAGACTACGTTATTTACACCGATAGCGATCAACAAGATCTTATAAAGCAAGTGCTGAAAAAAATTGATGGAGGCCGTATGACCCCGTCATTTTTCTTAAATCGCATTTCAGAAGCGAAAAATCAACTTATTACCCCTGAAAATTTTTTAGATACGTTTTCCTATTATAAAGCGGCTCATGTTGCTGAGGTTTATTGGGCGTATCAGTCACAACTTACCATGTATCATGCGGTCGATTTTGACGATCTTTTGATGCACGCGGTTCGATTATTGCGCCAGGAGGCAGGGCTTTTGGCAGAGTTTCAAAGTCGCTATGCACACCTAATGATCGATGAGTTCCAAGACACAAATATTGCACAGTATGCACTCGCAAAGCTTCTTACACCAAGCTCAGGCAATATCACCGTGGTAGGAGATTTCTCACAGGCCATTTATAGCTGGAGAGGCGCAGATATTCGCAACCTCGAACGGTTCACTGAAGATTTCCCAACCGCCAAAACTTTTTATTTGGAGCAAAATTATCGCTCTACTCAGCAAATTTTAGACTATGCATACAGTAAGATTATTCACAATCAAACACATCCTATTCTCAAGCTATTTACCCATGCACAAAAAGGTGAAGAAGTAGTAGAGTATATGAGCGAAAACGAAGAGCATGAGGCGCTTTTTGTCGGCAAGACCATATCAGCGCTCATTGACAAGCACTATGGAAATGGCGCCAGCGACCCATATGCACATTTTGCCGTTTTGTATAGAACAAATGCTCAGAGTCGAATTCTTGAAGAAGTATTTTTGAAGTATGGCATACCATACACATTGGTAGGGGGTACTAGGTTTTATGATCGAAAAGAAGTTCGCGATGTCATCGCGTATTTACGCCTTATCGTTGAGCCAAACGATCCTGTTGCATTTGAGCGGGTTCACAAGTTGGGCAAGCGCAAACTTGCGCATTTTATTCAAGCACTCCCCGAACTGCAAGTATATGCCGCTTCCGGATCTGCGGAGTCAGTTATGGATTTAACTCTTGCCAAGACAAACTATCTTGACACGCTCGATAAAGATAATCCCGAAGATTATGCACGCATCGAAAACATAAGAGAACTCAAAAACGTCGCATCAACACAAGAAACCCTAACCGATTTTTTCGAGCAGATAGCCCTTATTGAGAACGAATACAGTGTGGGCGAACGATCTAAGAATAAGGGAAGAGGAGTTCGGCTCATGTCTCTTCATGCGTCAAAGGGCCTTGAATTTGATAATGTTTTTATTACGGGACTGGAAGATGGCTTGCTTCCACATGTACGAAGCATGGAAGATTCATATATGCTTGAGGAAGAAAGAAGACTGTTTTATGTGGGAATAACGAGGGCTCGTTTGCGATTATTTATCACATGGGCAAAACATCGGGGTATATATGGCAGGCGCACGTATGGAACCAAGTCACGTTTCATTACCTCCGAAAAAGAAATCGCACCTTATGATCCAGACCCTTCGGTGAGCGCATCTTCAGATGATTGGGATTGGTGATATGAGAACTACCTATTTAATAGGTTGGGTAGAATGAGGGATACCCTTATTAAACCTACAACTTAATGCATCACAAACCTGCGGGAAGGGCAAGGCTGGTAAAACACTCTCATATAGGGATAGTCTGCCTAATATGATTCCACTATTTGGACCACTTGGAGTACTTATCGTACCCCTTCTAACCCTAGACTCATAGCTAGCACAGTATAAGACTTCATCATCACTCTCTTGTATATCATGTTTCATTGGGCATTCATGGCCACAATTACGAGGCTTTTCACGTGTCATGGTTTCGATTATTGCAGAGAGAGAATACAATGCATGTACCCAAAGTCAGCCACAGAATCAGTGACAATATTTTGCTATAATGTGCGTATGACTATAGAAGCTCGTGTGATACGCCGGATCAGAGCAGTTTTATTAGAATTTGTCTTGATGGTCTTGCATGCATGTGGATCTGTTCCTTCACATCATGTGCGTCGATTGGTTTATCGTCTAGCAGGAATGAAAATTGGCGCGGGTTCAAGTATTCATATGAAGCTCACCCTCTATAACCCTCGGGGAATCAGTATAGGCCAAGATACGATCATTGGTGAAAAATGCACTCTGGATGGACGTGCAAACCTTACGATTGGCAATCATGTTGACATTGCTTCAGAAGTAATGATCTACAACAGTGAACATGATATTAACGATCCTTCATTTGCGGCAATCACCGCTCCTGTCACCATTGAAGATTATGTGTTTGTCGGCCCACGTGCGATAATTCTTCCGGGAGTTACCATACGCACGGGTGCCGTGGTTGGCGCAGGTGCAGTCGTCACCAAAGACGTTGCAGCTAACATGGTTGTTGGGGGTGTTCCCGCAAAAATCATCGGAGAGCGTCAATCAAAAAAACATTCCTACAGACTGGGGAGAGCTGCATGGTTTCGATAATTGCTAGTCTTTCGTCCCTACCAAATAAACCGCCTGCCATGGACGATAATTTGAAACAAATCGTTTCTCTTGTATAAGCTCGGGGCCACGAACCACTTTATAGTCAAACCATGTGGTCAGGCCACTTGCTGCCCAATCCACTTGTCTTCGTTCACCACGGGGAAGTGTAGGGTCTTCTTCTTCGCGTGCGGGCGGGGCGGGGACTGCATTGCTCATCCCAACATCTGATATCTCAGCAACACGTCCATCCTTTTTTCCCCACAAGATATACCGGAGAGTGTTTTGTTCGGTGTCCACTTCTGTTTGTATCAATATCGCGGCAGGTGTATCGTTGCGGAACGAAAAATCTTGAGTGGGTGAGTATACGGTGGCGTCTCGACCGGGCTTGCCGTCATTTTCATAATAATGCACTCGATATGCATGTGGCGCCCAATGCATGATGGGGAGGCCACTTGCAATAGCTGCTCGAAATATGGTTGTTGAGGCTTGACACACTCCGCCTCCATCGCCCAAAACAGTGCGCCCATTTAAAATGATGTATGCAGGTTTGTAACCGGTAGCGCCGGATATATCTCCTATGGTTTTGTTGAAGGAGAATAGCTCCCCTTTGGGTATCAGGGTGCCATTGAGTTTTTCTGTAGACAAGAGCACATTGTGAACGCGCCCGGGTATTGACCCGGAGTAGTCAGAACTTCCCTCACCGATAATCTCTTGAATGCCATAAGTATTTGCCTCCGCCAAGGTGACTGAAGGTTTGACCACCGTACCGTTGATAACGATACGCAATGATTCCCCAAATGGATAAAGCTCTTTGAGAGTGTCAAAAGATAGAAGGGTGCGTGTGGCATCTTGCGCAGCTTTTGCGTGAATGGCAAATCCGTCTTTTTCTTGTGCAAATGCGGTAACTTTTCCCGAGTCAATCGCAAATAGTGCGTTTTTTGCTTCTCTGCTGTATTGTTTTTCAACAATGGCGATGGTTTCAAATATCTGATCGGCATCAAACTGTGTGTTTGTGGTAAAACTATATCGTTTTATCCGAAGCAAAAGCATCGCCTTAGTCCAGAAGTCTGAAAGTGCATCGCCTGATCGGGTAATGGCATATGCATTTTTGGCACGACTTTGGCCATTTGTGGTGAGTTGGATCATTTCCCCACTATAGGTTGCAACCGGTTCATCGGCGTATACGATCTCAATTTGCATATCTTTTAACGCCTTATTAAAGCGCACATAGTTGGTTTCAAGCTCCTCAAGGGTTTTGCCATTTTGAGCTATTCCATCGATATACACTGATGGATAGATGCGGTGTTTGTATATGGCGTCTTGATACAGTATTCCAACAACCACCGCAAACAAAGTGACAAGGATCGTGAGCGTCATGCCCAACGCAAATGCCATCCAATTCTCCGATAATCTTCGCATAGGCTCCTATGGTATCATGTAGAGTGTATGGATTTCCAGGATAAAACCAAATCTGATAAGGGGAGCATTTACTCAGACAAGCCGGAGCCGATATTCGAAAACGTTGTCGCACAAAAATACCCTCAAGCATTTGAGCAAATGCAACCCGAAGAAGTCCCTGCTGAAATCACTTCTGCACAAGAAGTCGACAGACCGGCTCCTGAAGTGTTGCAGTATATGCCATCAACCGCACATGAAAAAAAATATCGCTTTTTTTTCATTGGTGCAGTAACTCTTTTTTTCTTGGGTATTTTATTTGTGCTCTTTTTGGTGGTAAGAGGAGGCGGAGGCGCCACCGCTCCTGTTGTTCCGATAACGTTAACCTATTGGGGTTTGTGGGAAGATGAAAAAGTGCTTGCGCCCGTTTTTGAAAAGTACAAGAAGGCAAATCCTCATGTAACAATTGTCTATGAAAAACGAGATCCCAAAGGATATCTTACATGGCTTCAAGGTCGATCGCCCCATGGCAAAGGCCCGGACATCTTTAGATACCACAATACATGGGTACCACACCTGCGCAATCTTGATTTGCTCGCCCCACTCCCTAACGAGATACTATCAGCAGCTGACTTTGAGAAAACATTTCATGCTATTCATCAACAAGATTTAAAACTCGACAATAGATATTATGGTTTACCACTGTATGTTGATGGGCTTGTGCTTTTGTACAACCCAGATCTGCTTAGATCTGCCGGTATAGCAAGTGCTCCTAAATTGTTTGCAGGCGATATGCTCGATGCCGTTTCACAAGTTACCGTCAAGGGTGAGGGGGGCCCACTTACCGCAGGCATCGCGCTTGGAACGACAAATAATGTCGAGCACTTCTCTGAAATATTTGGATTGATATTTCTCTTAAATGCTCTGGAGAGTCAGGGGCAGCTAAATAATGTTTGGGCTCGTAATACATTTGTGGGGTCAACTAAAGATCAAAACCTTATGTCGCGAGGAAGTGAAGCGGTTCAAATATATCGTGAATTTGCTGAAAGTGGGTATTGGGGTACCAATATGCCAAATTCCATTGATGCATTCGCGCAAGGGAAGGTGGCGATGATTTTTGCTCCCACGTGGCAAATTCCGGTGATTCGTGCCAAAAATCCGGATTTTGTTTTTCGGAGTGCTCCATTGCCTGAAGGACTTCAAGGGCGCAAGGTTGCTCTTGCAAATTATTGGGTTGAAGGAGTTTCAAAGTACTCACCCAACCAGGTCGAAGCGTGGAAACTTCTTACGTTTATGACAGAATCAGAAAATTTGGAATTACTCTTTCAGTCGCAAGTTCAACATCGTGGTATGGGCATGGCGTATCCGCGCTCAGATATGAAAAACAAACTCACTGACCATCAAGAGTTATCTCCGCTTATGGCACAACTTGACTATATGGTAAGCCTTCCTTTAGTTTCGCGCACCTTCGATGAGGCGTTAAATGATGAGGTCATTGCGTACATCGGGAAGGCTGTAGATAGCGCCGGTCAGGGAGTCTCATATTCTGCTGCTTTTTCTCAGGCCGCTCAGGGAATTGCCCAGACACTTGCAAAATATAAAATTGAATAAGTATTTGAAAAGTGATAGGATTAGCGTACCATGGCATTCCCCAATTTCCTAAGCCACCTTATTGCCCGACGTCCAAAACGGGATGTGTTTATTGGTCTTTTGCTGTTTGAGACATTTGCAGTTGTTCATGCCTTTGAGCGAACCGAAGATTCGCTTGAAGTCATAAAAACAAAACAGTTTTCGTATTCCCAGGGATTTGACAAGGTGCTCGATCAAGTTGATGAAGTGCTATATGATTTCGAAAAAGCGCTGTCTGTCCGTTTTAAAAAAGTACTATTCGCACTCCCTTCATCGGCAGTAAAAGCCGAAACCAAGGATGTCGTTGCTCCCTATAGATCGGCAGTTTCTGAGATTGTCCAAAACTTAGAGCTTGAGGCGATGGGGTATATCGAAATGAATGATATTGTCAAAAGTCTCGGCAGCACAGGTGAAACGTCCCTTCTTATTGAAGTTGGCAAACTCAAAACTCCCGTGATGCTTTCAAAAAATGCACAGATTGTCAAACAAACAGTTGTCGTAACAAATGCCACGAACATTGCTGCCCATGTGCAAGAGCTGGTGACCGCTGACACACCTATTCATATCGTTTCACTGTGTGAAGGATCAAACATGAATGCGATCGTGGCAACTTTGGCCAATTATCAAGTGAGTCTGCACACTCCAGAAGATGTTGGTCTTGCGCTGCATCAACTGCTTCGTGTGCAGTTGTTGCATCAAGAAACACCATCTGCAGATGACGCTACCATCAACACCACAGACTTCCTTCCAGCAATCCAACCCGCTGAACACATTGAAGTTGCGACCGATCATACCGACTCGCTCCTTATCGATGCTCAACAAGTGTCTGTCTCAACTGATGACACCCTTGGTTTACAGGTGCTTTCACCTGATGAAAGCAATCCGGGTATGATTGAAGGGTTTGCAGTTTTCACGCCCAATGTTGCCAATCATGCCATTGACTCCTCTTTCACTGCTCAGCCGACTTCACCAGCACCCGATCAAGCAGTGTTTGAAGCAGGAGATACTACAAATTATCAGTCGGCCGATGGGGAGGAGAAAATAAGTAGTGTCGAAACGCTTGATGAGAATGCACAAGCCGATGTCAAACAGAGTTTTTCTCGTAAACGATCTCTACTGATTTTTGTCATTGCTTCATTGCTTATTGGTATTGTCAGTTTGGTTATATTTGAATTCACTCTTCATAAGGTGAAGATAACCGTGGTCGTGCCCACTGAAAAGTTTGAATGGAGTGACACTTTGCAAAATGTGCCAGTAACACGACTCGTTGAGGAAGAAACAGTGTCTCTATCGGTAAATGCTACTGGCACAAAAGAGGTGGGGGATCCTGCGAAAGGAACCATTTCTCTTGCATCATTTGCCGATGAAGAAGTTACCTTTGAGCAGGGCACTCAGGTGTATTTTGAGGATTATGCGTATACGCTAGATGAAACGGTGACCATAACGCCGGCAACAATAGATATTGATACTGACACCAAACAAGCAAGTAAACAACAAGTTGGCGTTACTGCAACGTTTATCGGCGTGCAAGGCAACATAACTAAGGGGAATAAAATGCAAGTTGCAGACTTCCCGTCTTCATTGTATTACGCTACCACAGTAGATGATTTTGATGGAGGTTCAAAACAAACGGTGTCTGTCGTGACTGAGGCGGATATGAAAAAGCTAAACTCTATGGTGGTGGCGCAAACTAAAAAAACGACGGAATCAGCCAAGAAGAGCACACAAGAAGGTATCTTGGTTTTGGATGAAATATCACAAATAAACACTTCAAAACTTGTCTACTCTAAAAAAGCGGGCGATCAGTCCTCAAACGTAAAAGTCGAGGGAACTGTGCTTGCAAATTTATACACGATATCAAGTGATGATTTGATAAATCTCATCAAAGAGGCGGTTATATCGGATAATAAAGAAGGGTACACCTTTTCAGATGATGCGATCTCATATGATGTCGAGACAGTGACGCTCTCTACAGATGAAAAGTCTGTGGACATCACTCTTTCAGCCGCTTTAGACATTTACCCCGAGATAGATGTTAATGAAGTTAAAAAGATTTCTCGTTTGACTCTCACGAGTACTGCCAAACAACAAATTAAACAATCATTGAACGCGTCTAATGTTTTGGTGAGTACCAGCATTTATCTTCCGCCATTCCAGTACTACATTCCCTATTCATTAGGCAATATTGACGTGTTTGTAGAACCGGTTGCAAGTCAGCAATAATTTAGATTATCTTTGTATGTATATGGCCCGTTATCGATATGTCAAAAAATCTGTTTCTATTGCTAATCTGACACTAAGATTCGCTTCTTATGTAACGATGACCATAGGTATAGGATTTCTAATGTGGGCGCTTTATCCTATTATCTCCTATGAACTCCGCACCCGCTATATCGCCCAGATACCCGTTTTAAGTCCCGAGGTTTCATACGGGGATGATGCATACTCAGTAAGAGCAATACTTGGGGAAACAACGACACTTTCTCAAAATATGCGCGAATTTCTACAGCTGTCCGATTGGTTTCCCAATAGGCCGCAGGCCCCCATGCCAAATAGCAGTTCAATATCTCGAGAGTATTGGCTCTCTATACCGAAATTAGGCATACAAAACGCAAAGATTGTTGTGGGTGGAGACGATTTATCTCAAAGCCTTATTCACTATCTGCCAACGACTGCACCCGGAGAGTATGGCTCAGTCAATATTTTTGGTCATTCAACCCTTCCACAGATGTATGATGTCAAAGACTACAAGAGTATCTTTACTCGAGTCCCCGATTTGAAAAAGGGTGACAACTTTTTTGTCACATACAACAATCAGGAATACGAATATGAGATTTTTGATATGTTTGTGGTTAAGCCTGAGCAAATATCAGTGCTTGAGCCTCGATATGACGCTTCATATATGACCTTGATTACATGTGTTCCTCCGGGAACATACTGGAATAGACTGGTGGTTCGAAGTAAGCTCAAGCATATCCCCTTCAAAAGAACTTGATTGAACTATTACTATAGGGTATAATCGCCCTATGGCAACGTCTCTGCGCAAGCTCTATTCTTTTTTTGTCTCCATTTTCGCTCGCGTACTTATTGCAATTGTAACTCTATTTATTTTACTCGGTGAAAATACCCTCTTAATAATTCGCAAAATTCATTACTTTACATGGGCCCATATACGAGCGTTGGGATATGTTGCGCGCCACAGCGGTGGAATTTTCAAACGAAATACGAAATTATGGCTTGAAATCATTTATCGAGCACTCCATCAATTGTTCATGTGGGCTACTGCGAAAGGAAATGCTGTAGTCAAGCTTGTTCGACGTGTGGCATACACTGTTTACGCGTATGCTCATGCATTGCAGGGGAAAATTCATACGGATGCACGCTATATGCACGGATTACTGCGTTCGCGTATAACGCATTGGCGTATGGGACAGGCGCTTAAACGTAAAGCTTCCAGGGATGAGATTATCGTGCCACACCATCCATCAAAAAAGCCTCGACTTGCACTATACGGACTCTTGTTTATTGTATTTCTTATTGCGGGAATGAGCTTCGGTTTGTATGAAGCGTATCGTTTTTATACTAATTTACCAAGCCCTCGTGATATAGGAAAAGTGAATTATGCGCTCACAAGCCACGTATACGATAGAAACGGTGAGCTTCTTTTTGATTTTTACAAAGATCAAAAACGCACGCCGGTCACATTAAGCACACTTCCATCATATGTCACAAAAGCGACCATTGCCATTGAAGATAAAGATTTTTATTCTCACAACGGTGTTTCACTCATAAGTGGCATCGTAAGGGCCCTTCGTGATACGTATTTAAGAAACCAAGGTTTACAGGGTGGATCAACCATCACGCAACAGCTTGTCAAAACGTCACTGCTTACTCCTGAGCGCACGCTCGTTCGCAAAATCAAAGAAATAATCATTGCACTTGAAACTGAAAAACTATTTTCTAAAGATGAGATACTGGAGATGTATCTTAATCAGGTTCCCTATGGTGGTTCTGTGTATGGCATCGAAGAGGCGAGTAGGAAGTATTTTGGAAAAAGTGCACAAGATTTGACTCTTGCAGAAGCGGCTTTACTCGCCGGACTCCCTCAAGCGCCCACCACATATTCTCCCTTCACTGACATTGAACTTGCGGTTGGCAGGCGCGATCAGGTATTACAAGAAATGCTTAGTCAAAATTTTATCACCGTTGAAGAATTTGAACTCGCTATAGCAGAGCAGCCCGCAATCATTGCAGACATTATTCCCATTCAAGCACCCCATTTTGTTTTTTATGTACAAAAGTTTTTAGAAAATTATGTTGAGAAAAACGACTTGTACCAAGGGGGATACATGATCCGCACGACTCTCGATATGGACATTCAAACAAGAGCACAACAAATACTGCAGGAAGAGCTTGCTGCAATAAGCGGATTAAATGTGACCAATGGGGCCGTTTTGGTGACACGTCCTTCGACGGGAGAAATATTAGCAATGGTAGGCTCCGTGAACTTTTTTGGAAATTCTGAGGGTGAGTTTAATGTTACAACCGCACTGCGACAGCCCGGTTCATCAATTAAGCCGATTTTATACGCGTATGCCTTACAAAGGGGGTACACCGCGGCATCTATTCTTGAAGATACACCCACGGTATTTCAAATTAGTGAGAGTGAAATATATAAACCAGTCAATTATGATGGCAGGTTTCATGGTCGCATTACCCTGCGCAATGCCCTTGCAAACTCATACAACATACCTGCGGTAAAGGTATTAAATAGAATTGGCGTGTCTGATTTTATTGATTTTGCACGTGCATTGGGCATATCTACTTGGCAAGATCCTTCTCAGTATGGCATTTCTTTGGCGCTTGGAGGGGGAGAGGTAACAATGCTTGATATGGCCCAGTCATTTGGCGTATTGGCCAATCAAGGGAAAAAAGCGCCGCTTTCACCCATTATCAGCATGATAGGCAGAAAGGGAGTTCGCCTGAGTCTGTATGATAATCAGACTATTCAGCTTATCGATCCATCATATGCGTATATTGTTTCAGATATCTTGTCAGACAATAAAGCGCGCATGGCTGCGTTTGGAGCCAATTCTCAAATTGAGATATCCGGACACAAAGTGGCTGTTAAGACAGGCACAACTGATTACAAAAAAGACAATTGGACCATTGGGTATACTCCTGACTATCTGGTGGTGGTTTGGGTGGGGAACAACGACCAAACTCCTATGAATCCCTATTTAACATCCGGAGTGACTGGTGCGGCCCCTATTTGGAACAGAGTCATGCGCTACCTTATTGAGGAGAAGTCTTTTGGCATAAGTGACTGGTATGATCCCCCAGCAAACATCATTCAGAAACCATGTATGGGAACGCAAGAGGTGTTTGTGGTCGGTACGGAGAATTCGATGCCTTGCGCTATGCCCACCCCTCGTAAGGAAACAAATAGTGCTCAAAACACACCATAATATTTGATTTATTAAACTGCTATACTGATACGCATGATGCTCCATTGGTTTTTCAGCATATACGCGCTGCTACAAGGGCTTATCATCGGTTCCTTTCTCAATGTCGTGATTGACAGGGTTCCACTGGGTGCCCATGTGAGGGGTAGATCTCATTGTGATGGATGTGGAAGAACGCTTCGCATTATGGAGCTGGTCCCAATTTTTTCGTATATTTGGCAACGGGGAAAGAGTACGTGTTGTCGTGCCAAACTATCTCTGCAATATCCGCTGGTTGAACTTGCGACAGGAGCATCGTTTGCGTTGGTGACGTATTGGTATCTCACCGGCTATGCCATTATTATTCCCACGCGCGTGCTTAGCCTGTTTGGTCTATTAATTGTCACCGCATCGTCTATTGCAATAACCATCATTGATTTTCGACATCGTATCATTCCCGACAGTTTGCAGCTTGCGTTGTTTGTCGGGGTGCTTATATTCCATTTGGGGATGGGTGTGTTGAGCGTTGATCTTTTTGGACAAGCGCTAATTGTTGCCTTACCAATTCTCATTCTGTATTTGGTGACCGGTGGGGGAGGTATGGGTTTTGGTGACGTTAAAATGCAAATGACCTTAGGCTTGTGGCTCGGGCTTTGGCAAGGGCTACTTGGGGTATATATTGCATTTCTTGTTGGTGCAGCATATGGGGTTATGCTTATGCTTCTGCATAAGGCCAACAGAAAATCACATATCGCTTTTGGCCCCTTTTTACTTTTTGGTGCGTGGATGATGTTTGTATGGGGCGCACAGATAATGCGCTTAGCACAAAATATTATGCGGATGCCGGTTCAGTAGTCTTGGGAGAATAGCTTTATGCCTGCATTCCAAAGATTTGTTTGATGTCATAACGATGTCCGTCTGACTCGAATTTGATATATCCCCCGTTCTCCATTTTTGCAGCACCAAACATGCCGTCATAGGGGTGTTGGTCGATATGGCTGAGGAAATTTCCTATGACTCCAGAATGAGATACGACAAGCACTGTTGCATTGGGATATTGTGTTGCTACTTCTGCGAAAAAGCTTAAAACTCTATTGACCACTTCTCGCCCTGATTCTTCAGTTGCTACATACCGATGATTCATTTTTTTAGTCATGCTTTGTTTTTGAAGCAGCTCAACTTCTTTTTTGTATCGCTTATTAAGAACATCTTTTGACACGCCCTCTAATTCACCACAATACCTCTCTCTGAGGGCTTTTGTTTTCAAAACTTTCATTCCTCTGGGTGATGTTATGATTTTTGCTGTCTCGTATGCACGAGTTAAATCTGAAGTAAATACATAATCAAAAGAGATAAAATTTAGTTTTTTTTGGACGTTTATTGCCTGTTCCCGGTCTTTTTTTGTGAGAGGGCAATCATAGTGCCCCATAAGAATATTATCCACATTTCCTGTTGCTTCGCCGTGACGCACGACATAAAACAGTGTCATACTATTTTGCTTTAATATTGGAAAACCCACATATCACCTGAAGCTTTTTAGGTATCAAAATAGACCCATCTTTCTGTTGATGGTTTTCAAGAAGCGCAATGAGGATGCGTGGGGAGGCGAGTGCGGTGTTGTTGAGTGAATAGCAATATGCTGTCTTTCCATCTTTTGTCTTATATCGAATGTTTAGTCTGCGTGTTTGAAAGTCCCCCATAATGGAGTTGCTCATGGTTTCGCCATAGCTATTGCGACTCGGCATCCAGGTTTCGGTGTCATACTTTTTCATTTGAGGTTCGCCCATATCTCCGGTGCACATAAGAAGCACACGATAGGGCAACTCTAAATCTTGAAGTATTTCTTCACAGTTCTCTTGAAGTTCTTCATGTAGTTTTCGAGCTGCTTCATCATTATTTTCAGCAAGCACCACCTGCTCTATCTTGAAAAATTCATGAAGCCTATATAATCCTTTGGTATCTTTGCCATAAGAACCAGCCTCGCTTCTGTAGCAAGGAGAAAAGGCCACGAATTTTTTCGGCAGATTGTCATTCTTAATTACCTCACCGCTGAAATAGGCGGTCACCGGTATCTCTGCCGTAGCAGAGAGGTAAGCATCGTCATCGTCTCCATTCAGTTTGTATAGTTCTTTTTCGCCCCAAGGCAGATGGCCAGACCCAAAAAGCGTGAATTTTTTAACAATTGAAGGCGCAATAATGGGCGTAAACCCTTTCGTCATAAGTTTTTGCATTACGTAGAGAAGCACTGCATTATGCAAAACCGCAGCTTGGTTTTTCAGAAAATATCCTCGATATCCGGAAACCTTTGATCCGCGCTCCGTATCGATAATATCCAATTCTTTTCCCAGTGTAAGATGGTCTTTGGGAGTAAAATCGAACTGCGGCACATTCCCCACTTTTTTAATCTCGACATTACCGCTGTCATCAGGGCCCACAGGAACCTCGGGGAAAGGAGTGTTTGGTACGAAAGACAATAATGCATTGAGCTGTGAATGCTGAGTGTTGAGTGTGTCTTCGATTTGTTTGAGCGTATCTTTTATCTCTTTTCCTTTGACACGGAAACCTTCAGGGTCTGTTTTTCCGAGCTCAGCAAGTTTATTGCGCTGCGTGCGAAGATCTTGAATTTGGATTTCAAGGGATCTAACTTGTTCATCAAGTTGAAGTATGCGATCAATGTCGACTTCGCGATTTTTGTTTTTTGCCGCATTTTTATATGCCTGTGGATCGGCTTTAAGCGCATCAAGTGAGATCATATGTGAAATTATACCTTATGCATTAAGAGAGCGCATAATGCGCTCATGTACCTGTTTGAGCTCTTCTTTTGAGACGGTGTGTGGGCCTCCCAGGAGCTGGCCCTCATTATGTATCGGGATGAGATGGACATGTACATGGTCTTCAACGCCAAATCCCGCCACGATAACACCTACACGAGGAACATCAAACGCCCGTTTTAAGATTTGAGCCACAGCTTTGCTTGCGAGCATAAGGTGTTGGTAGTCTGATTCAGGCATTTCAAAAAGATAGGGTGCCGGTGTTTTGGGAATGACCAGTGTATGCCCCGGTGCAAAAGGGGAAATGTCCAAGAAGGCAAAATGCTTGTCGTCTTCCCACACTTTGTATCCAGGAATCTCACCGGCCATGATTTTTTCAAAAATCGTATATTTACGTGACATGAGAAGGGAAAATAATAGGCAATAACTGCTCAAACGAGTCAATACTGTATGTAGGGCCATACATGTTTACGTCTTTTCCATACGCGCTGTATGTCACTGCCACTGAGTCTATTCCGAAATCGCGCGCGCCCACGATATCGGCCTCCGTATCGCCAATCATGAGGGTGTGCAACTTATCGGTGTGGCCTAAACCCATTCCGGCGAATATTTTTTCAAACGGTTCGGGATGAGGTTTGGTGTTTTCTACATCGTGTTCAGTGACAATATATTCGAAATAATCTTTAATCTCAAGCATGGTTATGACATGCATTACCTTTGGTTTGTTTCCTGATGTGATAAGGCCCATACGGACTCCTTTTTCTTTAAGATTCTGAAGCGTATGTTGTACTGCAGGAAACAGGGTATTCTTGTGAAAGTGGTTCTTCTGCATGTCTAAATGGGTTTTTCTTAAAACAGCACGATCGACAAGATGCATGTAACTTTTATAAATGTCTTTATACCCCTTTGAATGTGCAAAACGTTCAACGGGGGGAAGTTGGTGATGTCTGAGGGTATCTTGAATGGCACCAAGAACCGCATCATATGTATCCACGAGCGTCCCATCTAAGTCAAATAACAGATATTTGTACTTCATAAAATGCATTATAACAGTGAGATTAAGATTGTGACTATAGACCAAGCTCTGGAGCGTTCTTTTGCATGGAATGCAGGATAATTTGAATAAACGAAGGGAGAGGGATGCTAAGTTTTTCTTCGCACATACGAATACTTGACCTATCGACGGCTGCGGCAAATGATTTACTGTTCATTTTTTTAAGCACGGATTCTCCGGTGACATCGGCTAATTTGCGTGAAGGCATAATGAGGGCATTTGCCACAATAAGCCCCGTCAGTTCATCACAGCAGTACAGAGACCATTCCCTAACATTTGATGGCGGCGCTTCGCCGTTACTTTGATAATTGTGAGACAAAATGGTGCGGACAATTATTGCTATTTGTGTAGGGTCGTGGTCTTTTAATGCATCAGCAATCCATTGCACTGTTTTGCGAGTATGCTGATCGACCGCATCTTTTGTTTCTTCCCAATCGGCATCATGCAATATGCCAATAATCTCCCACAAGTCGGCATCATCATGAAAATGTTCGGCGAGACCGCGCATAGCAAATCCAACAGCGTAACAGTGATTGCGTAGACCCCGGTTGTGTATGTGCGACTCGACCAGTCCTCGTGCGTGGCGCTTGATGATTGAGAAATCATGCATAATTACATGTGAATTTTATGGTGAAGCGCTCACAATGCCCGCAACTTGCACTGCTCCCCCACAATATTTTTGAATAATCTCAATCGTTTCTTTGAGTGTCTTTTCGACTTGCTCCCGTGTGATGCTGTGCACACCATCGATATTTATGACAAGATTTTTTGTGTTTTCGCTCACGGCGGTGCGTTGTGCGTCGCGATAATTGAAATCGAGATTAAAAGGGCCTTTTGTGTCAAAATACGAGACTTCCTGCGATGTGAGCAAAGTTGGTTTGATGTCACCAAGCAGCTCAATTGTGTCACCTTCGCTACCAAATTGAAGAACGATTGGAAACTGTAACTTATCTAAATCAAAAGCACCAGATGACACACGGTGTTTCATTACAACGAGGTTATAGGCATCCACACATGTGTTGACGCAGTAGAGCCCCTTCTTTTGCGCAATCCTTCTTAAAAGTGCTTCGGGAGATGGTCTGCGAGAGTGCCAATCAACTCCCATTTCTTTATACATTTTGCGATAGCTTTGCACCTCAGGAAATGCATTAATAGCTTCAATACTGAGCCCTGACATCGAATCTAGAATCTTTCCTTTTTCTTTCTCCAGTTCGTCATTCTTTTTATATATCGATACACCTCGTATGATGGCGAAGCCGATGTGCATGCTTGGCCACTTTTCTTTCACTTGGGTGGATATCGAGAACAAATTCGTATCGGTTAAATCTTTAAAGACGCGCTTTTCGGGAGGTTTGAGAAACGGATAGATTTTATACGTGTTTTGTTCTATTTCTCGGCGAAGAAGCGGGAACAGAGTGCCTTCACGACCGGTGCAATCCTCAAGAAACCAAAATAGTCGTTCGCTATGACCATGCCCAGAGGTTGGGGGCATCCCATACTCAAGCATCTCGACATAATCAATATCAAGCATTTGCGCTTCATCATCACCCTGATCTCTCAATTTTTGCTGATCAAGGAATCGATTAAGTTGCTCTGCTGGGTCATTTATTTCGCTGTAGCCGTTGGCGAGCTCGCTTCCTCCAATAATGACATGATAGCGCTCGGTGAGGCGCGCATCACTTGTGCAGGATTTGGATAGGGGAGATAGAAATGCGGGTTCATTAATAAGAAATGCCGGACCGGCGATGGTTTTTCGGATTAATTTCCAAAGATTGTCGATCAGTCGATTTCTATTGACGGTGCCCGCAAGCTCCACGCCACTTTCTTGTAGTATGCGTTGCATTTGCGCATCAGGCGTTGTAAAAATATCCACATCAAAACGCTCTTTGATTATTTTTGCGTAGTCAACCGTTTCCCACTCGTCGGCCAAATCAAATGTGTGCCCGCGTGAAGAAAACTCAGTTCTCCCATATACTTCTTGAGCAACACGACGAAACATTTCTTGGGTAAGCTTCATGTTGTCTTGGTAGTTGGCGTATGCCCAGTACCACTCTATTTGATAATATTCCTGCAGATGTTCATCTGATAGTCCTTCGTTTCGAAAATTGGGGCCGAATGTGAAGATTTTCTCAAATCCCGCCCCAACGAGTCTTTTTTGATAGAGTTCTGTAGATATGCGAAGGTAGAAGTTTTGATCAAGCTCATTGTGATGGGTGACAAATGGCCGTGCATCAGCGCCTCCCGTCACATGCTCCAGAACCGGTGTTTCAACCTCTATAAATCCACGAGTCGTCAAAAAATCACGAGATACTAGCCAAAATTTTGCTTTACGCAAGAATCGTTCTTTTTGTGAGGGGTGTAGCGTCAGATCAACGTATCGTCTGCGGAATTTTAGTTCTTTTTCATCAAGGGTGTTGGGAAGCGGGCGGATTGATTTAGTGAGTATGTAGACACCATGCGCAAAGATAGTGATTTGGCCAGACTGTGTTTTACCTACCGCGCCATACACTTGAGCGAAATCCCCCTTATCAAGATATCCGAGATCATCCCAGCTAAGCGCATGCAGTGATGAGACGTCTGGGTGTGTTGATGGGTCATATTCATCTTGCTTTATGCATACCTGTACAGTGCCACTTTCATCTTGCAAGTCGTAGAAGAGAATTTTTCCATGCTTGCGAATGCTCATGATACGCCCAGTGACATGCAGCCACTTGCCAACATATGTATCAAATGCAGACAGAAGCGCTTGGTTGACGACATCTTTTTGAGAGTATGCAGGATACGGGTCAATCCCTTTTTTTCTCAATTCATGAACAATATCAATGCGCTTTTGGCGTTGACCAACCAAATCATCTGAAATTGGAGAGATTGACATGCTAAGCATTATACGAAGAATTGAATTAATTTGTTGACAATATGTACTAAAATACGAATATGAACGCAAGTGAACGTGAATTCAAACCTATTGTTTTGGGAAGAGAAGTGTACCGTCATGATACTACATATCCTTGGATATATTTGTACGACGGAAGTTTGGTAACATCACCTAATCCTCATCGGAATCATAGTGATATGTGTACAAGTTCTACTCATGTTCTTGCCGGAGGATTCTTCAGAATCGGTTCAGATAGAGTGCTCAAATATGATTACGAAATGGGCTCTGTATCTGCAGACAATCCTTTCGCGTGGGATAATGGTATTTCAGCAAAATTTGCACAAACGTTTGGGCTAACACAAGTTATGTCCGTATCAAGTTTAACCTCGCAAGAAATGCAGAGCAAAAGGCATAAAGCTATGGCAGAAGCTCTTAGGGCAGCTCGACGGGCACATCCGAGTGATTAAACTACTTGTACATCCACAATAGTGTAGGTATGTTTGCCCGAGGGAATAACAACTTCAACAACTTCTCCTTTTCTCTTGCCCAAAAGTGCCTGGCCAATGGGGGAGGAGTGAGATATTTTTTTAAGCACAGGATCTGCTTCGTAGTCGCCTACCACATGATACTCTTCTCTAGCGCCATTTTTCTCAAGTACCACTTTGCATCCGAGGCGTACTAAGTCTGTCTCGATTTTTTCTACTGCATCATCAACCACTTCGGCCCAGCGAAGCATTTCTTCAAGCTCCGATATGCGCCCTACTATCACTCCCAAATCTTCTTTTGCTGCATGATATTCGCTGTTTTCACGCAAATCTCCCATCGAGCGTGCTTTTGCAAGTCTGTCTTTGGCGCTTGGGTGCTTGTGAGTTTTCAGATGGTCAAGCTCCTCGACAATTTTTTTATGTCCTGACTTGGTGAAATGAATCTTTTTCGTCATAGTCGTATGATAAAATAGGTCAACCTAATCATTGTAATTGATTATTCTCATTTGGCAACAATGGAGATAAACATGATGATTATTGTTTTGACTCGTACTTTTTTAAATTAAAGCTAAGGTCCCATCGTCTAGAGGCCTAGGACGGCAGGTTCTCATCCTGCAAACCGGGATTCGAATTCCCGTGGGATCACCGATTCCCCCGATGCGATTATGCATCGGGACTTGCCCGTCAGGCGGGGGAGGCCGGGGGGTCAGTAGTTATGCGCCTTATGCAAAATCGCTTGCTAATTCATTACCTGCAATATAGCGCTTACACTCATCCGGGGGCATACGCCGAGCATCTTCGGCTCCAAGTGCCCGACGACGTGCGCGAATTCGGCAAACTGGTGAGAGCACAAACCATTCATAGCATGGTGTTTGTAAATGGTAATACCGGATCAAACTCAGATCTTCGCTATGGTGATATGACAAAAGTCCCTTGGTATCGACAGCGAGAGGATGATGTATTCCCAACCGTTTCCGCGATGATCGCGGAGCTATTTAGGCGTGACGCACGAGGTTTTGTTATTGACAGAGCAGAGGAAAATCGACTGGTGGTGACGTGTCGGTTCGTGTCGCTTCTTACGGCCTCAATTTTAAAAAGCAAATCCATTCCAGCCCGTGTTCGCTCGGGGTTCGCCCCTTATTTTGACGTTGAGAATCTTCCTCAAAATACCAGTGTAGATCACTGGATTGTGGAGTATTGGAGCACAAGTGAAAACCGCTGGGTACTTTTGGATGTAGATGGAAGCCTCGAGCCCAATTTAACTTTTGATGCTTATGATATGCCGCGCGATGTTTTTGATTTCCCGGCAGATGCGTGGCTAGATGTGCGTAAAGGTAGAATAAATGGAGATCATTTCTACAATGCGGGGGGTCATAGCGGTTTACAGGCTATTGCATGGGAGCTTTTTTATGACTTGCACTGTCTTATGAATAATGAGGTGATTTATTGGCATGTTGCAAGTATTGCACACATACGTAATTTCCCTCATCTTACCAACGCTCAGCTGAAGGAAATTGATAATCTAGCATTACTCATGACTAATGTTGATGAGAACTTTGAGTCATTACAGACGATGTGGAACAACAAGAAGGATTTTCGACTTTTGGCAGGTGGCTTGTTATGAAAACCCCCAGACTATGCTGGGGGTTTTTGATATTCAAAAGAAGTATTACTTGAGCGCCTCATTAATAGCAGGCTCCATTTCGGCAAAGCTATATGCACCTGCAAATTTTTGAGTATTGACGATAAACATGGGTGTGCCTCTGAATCCCAATGTTTGTGCAGATTGCATATCTTCTGCAATTCTACCCGCATAGGTGCCATTTTGCAGACATGTACTCAGTGCTCCGGCGTTTACGGCACCGGATAAGAAATCAACGAGTTCAGGAATTTTGGCAGTATCATTTTTGACTACATCGTTAATGAGATCATATCCCGCTTTGCTGTAGAGCAAGTCGTGTGCTTGCCAAAATGCATCTTGCTCATATGCGCAGTAGAGTGCTTGGGTTGAAAGCTCCCCATTGCCATGCCCGTTTGCATAAAGCGTAACGTATCCGATCTTTCCCGCCTCAGCAAGCGCACGCAACTCTTGCACGGGTGGTCTGTATTGGCCACCTTCTGCAACCGTCTTAAATCTGCCTTGAAATATCTCATCTGCTCCGTAAGCTGCGGCATGACAGAACGGACAACTTGGATCACTAAATTCAACAACCAACGCTTTTGATTTTGGATCGCCAAACACCATATTCCCTTCCTTGGCAAATTGCGCCTTAACATCATTAAGATCAACCGGTTGTTCGGGTTCTGGCTGTTGTGCGACACCCGATACGGTGTCTTCAATTTTTTGGACCCGCTGTTCAAGCGTTTGAGTCTTAAATACTAAATAGACCGCAAGTGCGGCCAAAAGTACTCCGAGCATAACGGCCGGAGAAAGCGGTCCTAACTTTGGTTTGGGGTGATGAGTATCATGTGACATAGGCGGTCATACTAGCAGGTTGATTTTTAATATGCAACCACATACGCGTGTGGTGATGTGGATTGATTTATCCCACTACAGCGCCGACGGGGATATGCGTGGCTACCTCAAGCGGTGCAGGAGGGTCACCCGTTCCACTGTCTATTGCGAAAAACATTCCCTGGCTCTCAATGCCTGCCATCATACGGGGTGCAAGATTGGGAAGAAACACATATTTTTTCCCGATAAAAACGGTTGGGTCAGGGTAGAAGACAAGAAGTCCCGTGAGTATGGTCACCTGTTCATAATCGGAACCCAAATCCACGCTGAGCTTGATAAGTTTTTTGGAGTCGGGCACAGGGCACGCATCTACAACAAGCCCAACCCGCATATCAAGTTTTGCGAATTCTTCGATAGAGATATGAGGTTTATTTGCCATATATGCGATAGAGGTCTGTGCCGATTTTTTCAAACTTATAAAGATCCAATTTCCCTATATCTTTTGTGTTTGAAACATGTGGCCCACCGCAAAATTCGATAGAATAAGCAAATGGCGCACGAGGAGTAATGATTGGCTTGCTTGAGAGCATCTGAAGCGTTTCATCGGATGCTCCGATCATAAACACTTTTACCATATCAGGATACTTCTCTTTAAAAAATGACTTGGCACCTATACGCTGAGCCTCTTCTTTAGGCAAAATTATTTGACGCACAGCAAGCGCATCATTGATTTTCTGATTGATTACATTAGCTACTTGCACAAGCTCCTCCGGAGTAGGTTTGTGTGCACAATAGAAATCAAACCGTAGGCGTTCTCCGGTGATGTTGGAGCCTTCTTGTCTTACTGATGCACCAAGCACATCACCAAGCGCCTGGTGAAGAAGGTGAGTTGCGGTATGATATTTCACGACTTGCTCGCTTTGGTCGGCAAGACCACCTTTGAATTTTTGTTCACTGCCGGCTTTTGAAGATGAAGCATGAGCGCGCTTAGCCTCTTCAAATCCAATCATGTCGACCGTCGCACCAAGACTTCGTGCGATATCGGCCACTTCACCCTCTGGCACGCCAATTGATTGATACAAGTTAAATACGTCAGCACCGGTGATATGCGATTTCTTTTTGATAAATGACGCGATGATTTTTCTGCCAGAAATAAGCGTGTTTTGATATTTTCGAATCTCGTCCATAACAATTTCTGGTATACGGGGAGCTCCGACATGTTCATAGACGGGGGCATAAATCTTTTGTGTAGCCCGCACGGCTTCATCTAGCTGGGTAACATCCATGTGGAGATTGTGACTCGCGCGGACAGCTCTTCGGATAAGTGTGCGCATAAGATATCCTTGTTCTTTAGGGCCAGGGATGATGCCATCTGCTGCCAGATGTGTCACGGTGCGCATATGATCTGCTATGATGCGGGTGTGCTTCTTCCTCTCATCGTCATGGTGGGAATAGTCGGAGGATATGGTTTGCACGATGGGCCAAAACAGATCTGTCTCAAATACATCCTGTTTTTGTTGTATTGCCATAAGAATCCGCTCGAGCCCTCCGCCGAAATCCACATTCGTCTTGGGTAATGGTTGGAAAAATCCATCTTCAGCTTTTACATATTCCATGAACACGCTATTTCCTATTTCAATAAATCGTCCGCAATCACAGTTAGGATGACAGGGGCTCTGTGCAAAGCGTGATTGTGCATGAATGCCCAACGCCCCCTGAGGGTCAAAATCTACAAATACTTCAGAACTAGGACCACCTACTTCACCCATGGGCATCGTGTCGGGGGCGCCTGCGCGCGACCACCAATTTTTTGAAACATCGTAATAAAAAATGCGGTCGCTCTCTTTGATTCCGCTTTCAGGAGATGTATTGACGGTGACTTCTTTGACTCCAATAACATAAAAATCTTTTGTGAGCAGGTTGTTAAATTGTTCTTTCCAAATTGCTTCTGCTTCGGTATCTTGCGGTACATGCGTATATCCTTTAAATATTGTTGCGTAGAGGCGGGTAGAGTTGAGGCCCAGTTTTTGAGTTAAGAATGTGGTGAGCCAATCAATTTGTTCTTTTTTGAAATAATCACCGAGACTCCAATTTCCCATCATCTCAAAAAAGGTAACATGGCGGTTGTCGCCTACTTCATCGATATCTTGGGCGCGTATACAGCGCTGTACATTATAGAGCCGTGTACCAAGCGGATGTGGCTCACCGAGTAAATTTGGAACCAACTGCTGCATGCCTGAGCCGGTGAAAAGAGTGGTAGGATCGTTTTGAGGCACAAGAGGAATGGGGGGAACTTCTTTGTGGCCATGTGTCTCCCAAAATTGGGCAAATCGCTTCCGAACGTCAAGATGTGTCAGCATGGCAGACATTATACAAGATGCAACCCATCATCAATCCGGCCAAGTGGTATAATCAAAGTTGACATCTCTATGACAAAAGAATCTATCATCGCTATTGTGTTGGGATTAGTGCTTGGAGTTGCTGTTGCATTTGCTGTTGTTTTTTACACAGTGCAAACCCAGAAGGAACAAAATACTCAGACACAACCTGATGCTACAGTTGCTTCAGTTCTTGTGCCGTCTGTGGTGCCGCCCACAGTGACTGTATTGAGATCACTTGAAATTACGGCGCCCCAATCGGGCACCACCGCAGAAGGCAAGACTGTGGCCATACGTGGAAACGCAGGTGCCAAAACGCTTATTATTGTGCAGTCGGCTGCAAAAAATCAGGTGCTAACGACTGAGCAGGATTCCTTTTCTATAGATTTTCCTCTCGTGTTAGGTGAGAATGCCATCACCGTATCTGCATATCATGAAGGATCGGTGGTGCCTGTGCAGAAGAAGTTGTACATTTATCGTCTTGATCCATGAATATACGCATCGCACTATTTTTATTACTGTCTTTGACCGTATTAGCACTTGCCTCATTTACGGTTATGGTGCACGCCCAAGATGTCCCTGCAACATCTTCTGCACCAATGCAAGCCACCGAGTTGGAAGACCCGGATAGCCTGCGAATGCTTCGAGATAAACTGGCGAGTGTCGTGGCGGAACTTCGCAAAAAAGATGAACAAGTGGTGGCCGGTGAGGTGCGTGTCATTGAGCCGAATTATTTGGAAATTGACACTATAGCCGGTGTGGTGCAAAAAGTAGAGCTTGACGAGGCGCTCACAAAATACTTTCGTGTAGTGGGGGCAGCCAAAGAGGAAATAGAACCAAAAGACATGGTGCTTGGTGCGTATGTGTTGGTGACTGGTTTGCGCACCGATGGGTCATTCACCGCCAATGAAATTTATATTGATGAGCATTTTGATTCTAAGGCTGGCCGCGTAACAGAACTGGACGCCACCAATCTCACACTACGACTCGAGACGTTTGATAAAGATATTCTCACTGTATCGGTTGCACGGTCTACCACACAAGAGCTTCTAAATGCGTCAGGCACTCTTGAGGCGAGCATATTTTCTCGCATCAAAGAAGGTGACACGGTGCATGTGGTGTATGCAGTCAGCTCACTTCGTACGCCGGTGAGCGCCGTCACACCAACGCGACTGCTTGTGATCCCCATGGGGTATTTGAGTAAGTGAAAGGCGCGAGTTCAGCATGGTAGGTTCGCTCGAACAGTATCCTTCATGTTTTATTTCAGACGGATACGAGCAGTGATGCGAGGGTAAAGGAAAGAGGGCCGGCTGGACGGCCCACATGTACTACTGCTTCAGTCGGGCATTACATTCTCGTTTTGCCCGATCCACAGACGTAATCACGAATGCTATGTCATTGGTTGTTACCCCTTCTTCGTCGATACTTGGCTCCGTGAGCCATGCGTTGAGAGGGTACTTATTAACCCAAATGGTCCATAGTTTTGGTTCCATTGCTCACTCCTTCGACACCTTGTCCAGCGTCGTGCACCTGTGTGCACAAACCCAAGGCAGCTCCTGAAATGTTCATGTGGTCACCACCTCACCTCTTTCTGCAGCAAGGCTGCAGGGAGATGAGTATAACCTATAGGAATTTTCCCAGAGAAAGAGAGCGTTTTGTCAAGTGCTATAGGTCTATTTGTCTTTGGGGCTCATTTACGATAATCGCATGTATTCTATGCGGTATACTAAGTACCTTAGTATGCTCTCATATTTCAAACAATTTTTCGATTTCAATGTCCGCGAAGTAAAGCGTTTACAACTGATCGTCAATCAGGTTAATGCACATGAGGGCGCCATGCAGAAGCTTACGGATGATCAGCTGCGTGAGAAGACAGATTCATTTAAAAAGCGTGTACAGCAAGACGGCACTCCACTGTCTGATATATTGCCTGAGGCGTATGCATTGGTGCGTGAGGCATCTCGCAGAGTGCTTGGACAACGGCATTTTGATACACAAGTCCTGGCCGGCATAGCGCTGCATGAGGGCAAAATCGCCGAGCAAAAAACAGGTGAAGGCAAGACGCTCACCGCCACACTTGCATTGTATCTTAATGCGCTGACGGGCAAGGGTGCACATTTGGTGACCGTCAATGATTATCTTGCGCGCCGTGATGCCGGCTGGATGGGCAGACTCTTTAGTGCGCTGGGCCTTTCGACAAGCGCCATCATTGCAGATACATCCTATTTGTTTGATCCAACCCACGAAGAGCAAGGAGTTGCCGACCCGCGCCTGATTCATTTGCGAAAAGTCGATAGGCGCCAAGCGTATGAGGCGGATATTACGTATGGCATTAACTCAGAATTCGGGTTTGACTATTTGCGTGACAACATGGCTGATGACCCTGCTCGTATGGTGCAACGCGGATTTCATTTCGCTATCGTTGATGAGGCAGACTCAGTACTGATTGATGAGGCGCGCACACCGCACATCATATCAGCGCCGGTGACTCGTGATATTTCAAAGTATTACGAATATGCTCGACTCGTGACCATTTTACAAGCCGGCTCGGATTATGTGATTGATGAAAAATTGCGCACCGCCAATTTAACAGATGAGGGCATTAGCAAGATTGAGCAAGCACTGGGCGTGGGCAACATATACGAGCGTGATTTCGACACTCTCTTTCATATTGAAGCGGCGCTTAAAGCTCAAACGTTATTTAGAAAAGACAAAGATTACATCGTGGCTGATGGTGAAGTAGTTATTGTTGACGAATTCACCGGTCGATTGCTTCAGGGCAGGCGTTTTTCGGAAGGTTTACATCAGGCGATTGAGGCGAAAGAAAACGTGGGTATCAAGCAAGAATCAAAAACACTTGCCACCGTATCACTGCAAAACTATTTTCGCATGTACCAAAAATTATCGGGCATGACCGGCACTGCCGCAACGGAGGCAGAAGAGTTTGCAAAAATTTATAAGGCAGAGGTGGTGGTAGTGCCGACGCATCGACCGATGCTTCGACAGGATTTGCCCGACATGATTTATAAAACCGAGAAGGGAAAATATCATGCTGTCGCTGATGAAATCGCCAAGCATCATAAGGCGGGAAGGCCGGTGCTTGTTGGCACCACATCTATAGAAAAGAATGAATATTTGTCAAACTTACTTCGCAAAAGAGGCGTACCCCATGAGCTTCTTAACGCGAAAAACCACGAAAAAGAAGCATCAATCATTGCAAAAGCCGGCGAGCGCGGTGCAGTGACGGTCGCGACCAACATGGCAGGAAGAGGAGTTGACATTATTTTAGGTGGGGCCGATGGTGAAGAAAAGGATGCCGTTATTGCTTTGGGTGGGCTGCTCGTTTTAGGCACCGAACGACACGAGTCGCGCCGTATAGACAATCAGCTTCGGGGCCGCTCTGGGCGGCAAGGTGATCCCGGCACTTCACAATTTTTTGTTTCACTTGAGGATGATTTGATGCGAATTTTCGGTGGAGATCAAATCGGCAAACTCATGACATTTTTCAACTTCCCCGAAGATCAACCGCTTTCCCACAACATGGTCTCAAAGGCAATCGAATCGGCTCAACAAAAAGTGGAAGGGCACAATTTTGACATTCGCAAGCACTTGGTGGAGTACGATGATGTCCTCAATAAGCAGCGTGAAATTGTATATGGGTTTCGTCGAAAATTGCTTGAGAGCATCTCTTCGCAGGATGAGCCCATAGAAGATGTGATCGATGAGAAAATCCGCACGATGATATCGGATTATGCGGTGAACACCTTTGGGATAGGTGAGTCTGATGAGCGCGAGCATTTGGTTGAGCAGCTCAGCAAAGAAATTTCCACCGTGTTTCGACTACCAGAGGAAAAAGTACGCACCGTCATACAGACGTCTCCCGAAAATGAAGAGAAACTTGCACATGAGCTGTATGCACTCGTTTCTGAAGGTGTACAGGTTAAACGTGAAAAAGTGGGAGTTGATGTATGGCGACGAGTGCTTCGCTACATCGGGCTTTCAGCAGTAGATAATATTTGGACAGAGCATCTCACTGCCATTGAGGATTTACGGCAAGGGATAAATTTGCGTGGCTATGGGCAGATGGACCCGCTTATTGAGTACAAAAACGAAGCATTCAAACTGTTTGAGTCGCTTATGCGCACGCTTGACACAGAGATTGTGCGCGGCATGATGTATGTTGAGTTTAAAGATGATGCCAAACAAACCCAAACGCTTAGCCAAAAAGACCAGCCTATGGTTCTTCAGGCGGCAGGTGGAGTAGACCCATATACAAAAGCGGTCGCAGATCAGGCGAAGACTACTCAATCAAAGGGTCCATCGGGCCTGCGCACCCCAGCGCAAGTGGCGCAGCAAGCAACACCAAGAATTGGTCGAAATGATCCGTGTTGGTGTGGTAGTGGGAAGAAATGGAAAAGATGTCATTTTCCAGAGACGGGATAACCTAAGGTTTATTCTTCTTGCATTATTTTGTCATACATGAAGCAGTCGCATACGTATATTCTTACTAATTCTGAAAATTCCGGTCAGCCGGCGACCCGATACATAACTGGTTTCTCTGGGAGTGACTCGGCACTCGTTTTTAGCACCAAAAAGCCGCTTAGTGAGACTAAAACATTAGAAAATATAGAGTGGGGGAAACTCATGTTGGATGGAAGGTATTGGGAGCAATGGGAAACAGAAATACAAAGCACAAAGTGCAGGGTACAGAGTGGAAGGATAGAGATAGTGAGAGTACATAAGGATTATACGAGTAAGCAGGCACTTGCAGACATAATTAAACAATGTTCCATGACAGAATGTATTGTCGATTCAAGAATAACTTCGTACGAAAGCGTTTTAACATTGCAAGGACAGGGGCTGAAGCTTATCTCGTCTCCCAATATATTTCAATCCATTCGTGAAATAAAATCAAAAGAGGAAATTGTGCAAATACAAAAAGCACAGAAGATTGCACTCGATGCCTTTGAGGTTGTGTTTCCTGAGATTGTCCCCGGCGTTAAAGAATCATACATCGCGGCACGTTTAGAATTTTTGATGAAGCAGGGGGGAGCAGAGCGGGTGGCGTTTGAGCCGATTGTGGCGTCTGGCGCGCAAAGCGCACTGCCCCACGCCCGCGCTACAGAAAAGACAATAAGCTCGACCGACTCAGTCATTATTGATTTTGGAGCTGTATGTGGCGGGTATTGCTCAGATTTTACACGCACAATTCTTATGCCCAACGCACCTGCGAAGCTGCATGAGATATACCATGTGGTGCAAGATGCGAAACAAAATGCAACAGCAATAGCCATTCCCGGTGTTCGGGCGAGTAAAATCGATCAAGTTGCACGAGGCATCATTGAGGATGCAGGGTATGGCGCATACTTTACCCATTCAACCGGTCATGGCGTAGGCATGGAAGTGCATGAGTTGCCCTCTGTATCAGCGAAAAGTGAGACAACACTTCAGAAAGGACATATTATTACTATAGAGCCCGGTATCTATGTGCCCGGACTGGGGGGTGTTCGTCTTGAGGATATGGTTATATTGTAAATTGACTTAGTAGCCTTCTGCGAGCGCAATTACCTCTTCAAACTGCATGACGTGGTGAGGCATGTCTCTATCATCGAGTATAAAATCATCATAAAAATCATATCGCTTTTCTCTCACATCATCTGCCGTAATCCAGAAGTTTTCTTGAAACTCAGTGCGTGGTACCAGGGTGCCAACCAAATCAGACATGAAAAATATAAAGAATATATTGTCTTGCACGACCAAACCGTCTGGACGTTTGCGAATTTTATGATACACAGCGTCAAGTTTTATAAATTTCGCTTTTAACCCTGTCTCCTCATAGAGTTCTCGTTGCGCCGCATCTTCAAGACTCTCGCCAAAAAGCACCTTGCCGGTGATTCTTCCCACTTTGCCATAATACGGATGTCGGAGACGCTTGTTGACCAGATACTCATTAACTCCGTCTGGACGTTTGCACATCGCCCAAACAATAACAGACGTTTTGGGCAGTTTTTCTACATGTTTCATGGCGTCATCCAGACTGCCCGAATAGTCTTTGCCTTTATCAGTGAGTGAATACAGTGCGTTGGTTTTCTTAACAAGCCCAAATCGTATTAATTGCTTGAGATGATAGTTTGAATGGTCGCTGTCTACATCTTCAATGGTGAGATGTTTAAAGCGAAGACCCTCAAAGGGGGCGAGAGCAAGTTTCTTAATCAGAATATTTTGATAAGGATGGAGCGTTTGTGTCGACATACCTTAGCATTACTGGTAATAACAACCTGACAAGATATTATTGCATGGTATGAGCCAAAATCAACGTAAGACCTATTCAGCAGATTTCTCTGCATCCTCCTTTGTTTGACCATTGTGCAGACGCTTTAGTAATTTTGGTTGTATCGACATGAACGTTGCACTCATCAGACTGATTACACCCATTGCTTTAAAGGTGCGGTGTGCCACATCTTCTACAACTAGAGAGATTGCTCTATCAACTCGTTGGCTTGAGCGTTCGGTTATGAGCGAGTTGCGTGTTTGGGTAAGGAGTGGCTCCTGGATATGTTTTTCATACTGAAATGCGAAAAGAAGCAGTGAAAATCCTATCATAAATAGTATTCTCGCTCTTGTTGGGCGAATGAGTGCCAAGATTGTTGATAGGGTCAACGCACACAGATATAGTATCGGCAAAGCATTGTGTCGTATGAGAAAATACAGAGCATACAGGAAATTTTGTTGAGTGTCTGGCGCGATTAACATACGAAGTGTGAAAACTAAAATAAACCGCTTTGTTCTTGTTGCTTGGGTTCGCGCACGGTTTTTTCTACACGAGCGGAAGTTCGAGGGAAAAATCGAGTAATAAGCGAATACATTTCATATTTTTGCAGTGTGTTACGGAATTCCTCCCCCCCCAACGCCTCAAAGCGCAGATCTGCAAGACTGACTTGAATTCCGGGTACATCCGGAACAATCGTGGCGACTTGTTTCATTTGTCGCAGTAATTCCATTGTTTCACCGTCAAATTTTGCATCCATCTGTTCCACCGATCCGTATTCGTTAATGAGCTTTACTGCTGTTTTAGGGCCAATTTTATGAAGACCGCTATAATTGTCGGATGCGTCGCCGGAAAGGGCCTTGAAATCAGCGACCTTATTTGGTGGTATACCCAGTTTTTCTTCTACTTCCTTTGGTCCGTAGAGAATGGACTTAGAAAAACCTATCTGAGGGGTCAGAATGAATGTGCGTTCATCGACAAGCTGAAACATATCCTTATCTCCGGTGAGTATCACCATGCGAAGATTGTTTGTGTCTTGTTGTCGTGCTTGTGTGACGATGGTGCCGATTACATCATCCGCCTCATATCCGTCTGCCTCAAAGCGCTTGACATGCGCAGCATCCACCAACTCCTTGACCAAATTAAACTGCACCTTGAGATTATCTTCGGTGGGTTTTCTGGTGGCTTGATACGTATCAATAATTTTCTTGCGAAAGGATTCGGTTGGAGTGTCAAAACATGCGGCAAGATGAGTGGGTTTGATGTCGGTTATCGCTTTTGAAATCAGATTAAAATACCCATAGAGCGCGTTGGTGGGCACTCCCGCCTTGGTGGTGAGGGGGGGAATTGCATGGTATGCGCGGTGAATGAGCGCATGAGAATCGATGATAAGGAGGGTGTTCATGGAGGTATAGTACACAGTACAAAGTACAAAGTACAGAGTACAGAGTACAAAGTACAGAGTACTGAGCACAGAGTACTGAGCACAGAGTACTGAGCACAGAGTACTGAGCACAGAGTACTGAGCACAGAGAAGAGAGCAGAGGTTTGGGGTGTTAATGCTTAACTCACCAAAGAAAGAAGGCTTTATTTGCCTGAGACAATCTCACGAGTTTGCGGCAATTTCAGACAAAGCTTTACTCAACAGATTGAGTTTTCTTGCCCACAATAGCCTCAAACTCATCCCCATCCATATTCTCTGTCTCGATTAGCTTTTGAGCTACTGCATCAAGCTCGCTACGTTTGTCCTTCAAAAGCTCTACGGCATTTTGGTATGCGTGCTCCAATGTTTTTTTGACTTCCTGATCGATGCGGCTCAACATCTCTTGGCTGACGGTGTTTGGTTCGTAATATGTTTTGCCCCATTCGGTGACATCCATGGTGGGGCCAAAATTGACCGGCCCCAAATCACTCATGCCATATTCCACAACCATCGCTTTTGCGATGCGCGTTGCCTGATCAAAATCATTAGCGGCACCTGTTGTGATTTCACCAAACACCACATCTTCTGCGGCTCGCCCTCCCATCATTACTGCGAGCCTCTCCAATAAATGAGTTTTTGTTTCATGAAGCTTGTCTTTTGCGGGGGGGATAAGAGTAAAGCCCAGCGCCATCCCGCGTGAAACAATTGAGATGCGATGCACCGGGTCGGTGTGTGGCATAAAGTGTGATACGATGGCGTGCCCTGCTTCATGATATGCCGTGAGCTTCTTGTCCATTTCAGACTGAAGTCTTTTTTTCTCGGGCCCAAGTTTTACTTTTGTCGCCGCTTCTTCAATATCGTGTGTGGTGACGGATGTTCTATCTGCGCGTGCTGCAAGAATGGCGGCTTCGTTGAGCATATTTTCGATATCAGCCCCGGAAAACCCAACCGTGCGTTGCGCAACTTTATCCCAATTAACACTTTCTGCAAACGGCTTGTTTTTCGCATGAATAGTGAGAATTGATTTTCTCCCTTCAACGTCCGGATAGTTCACAATCACCCGCCGATCAAATCTTCCGGGGCGAAGAAGTGCCGGATCAAGCAAATCTCCTCGGTTGGTGGCTGCCATGACAATGACATTATCACTCGTTTCAAATCCATCCATTTCTACCAGAATCTGATTGAGTGTTTGTTCGCGTTCATCATGTGCAGGCATAACACCCTGCGATCGCGCACGCCCGATGGCATCTATCTCGTCAATAAAAATGATAGCGGGAGCGCTTTTTTTTGCGGTTGAAAACAAATCGCGAACCCGCGCCGCACCAATACCCACGAGCATCTCCATAAATTCACTTCCTGCAATGGAGAAGAAGGGGACACTCGCCTCACCAGCGACTGCTTTTGCAAGCAGTGTTTTGCCGCATCCGGCCGGCCCAACCAGAAGAACGCCCTTGGGAGTGCGTGCGCCAAGCTTTGTATACTTTTGAGCGTTTTTCAAAAAGTCCACCACCTCTACAAGTTCCTGTTTTGCTTCATCAACCCCTGCCACATCTTTGAATGTAATTTTTGACATGTTTTTGTTAAAGCGTTTTGCTCGATTGGCACCAAAACTGAACATGTTTTCTTGCGCACCTCGTGCCTGTCGAAATATGAAGATGAAAAAAGCAATCATCAAGAGAGTCGGAACAATGTTGATGAGAATATTGACCAGGTTTGCATTCGCATTGCTATTTTTGAAAGTGATATCAACTTTGTTCACATCCACTCCTGCATCCTTGAGTGTTTTTAAGAAATCTACCCCTGCTTCCTTGGTACTCGTTTGGAGTTTGTTGGGGTCTTCTTTGTCTTTCAGAATCACCCGTGTGTCATACACTTCTATTGAGCGGACATTGCCCGTTTTTATCTCTTGTATCGCTTTGGTAAGTGATATTTCTGGCATCGCTTTGTTCACTTCGCCCGACACGGTGTTCCATAACGATCCCACTATAGCGAGAATAAGCAGGCCAATAAACAGGGTGCGTATATCAAATTCAAATTTGAATTGGCGCATTTTCCCATTTGCGCCGTTTGGCTTTTTTCCATTTTTATATGAGGCTGGTTTACTTGATGTTTTGGTTGCTTTCATAGAGTGCCATTGTAGCACACAGACACAGAGAGTGATAGAGAGAGGGTGAGCGTGCATTATGTTATACTTGGGCTTCTATGAAAGTCTTTCCTACCACCGAAGTCTATGCCCGCATGGATGAAATTTGCGCAATTTTAGCAGCAGGAGGCGTGATGCTTGCGCCCTCAGACACTACCTATGGGCTTTTGACCGATGCGACAAACAATGCATCGGTAGAAAAACTCATTTCTATTAAAAAACGGCCACATGGCAAACCCATATCGGTCTTTGTTTCGGGATTTGAAATGATGAATGAATATGTGGATATGTCCTATTTGACAAATGAAACCAAATCGCTTTTGCCGGGGCCCTATACGCTAGTATTGCCCTCGCATCACTTTGTATCACCTTTGCTTGAAGCTGAAGACGGCACGCTGGGAGCGCGCCTCATCGGGAAGATGCACTCATCTGAAAATAATCATATGTCAAATGCTTCACTTCACGCACCGCCACCAGAAACAATGGGTGACATAATAACAACTTTGGTAACACACTACGGCAAGCCACTCACTGCAACCTCGGCAAATATCTCGGGGCAAGGGCTCTGTTATAGCCCCTCAGCTTTTTTTCATCAAGCAAGCGACATAAAGCGGTCACTTCTTGACGCGGTTATCGATGCGGGCGAACTTCCTCATCATCTTCCCTCAACGGTCATTCATTTGGGTACACCCACTCCTCGCATACTGCGGGCCAATGACACCGATTTTATGAACAAAAAAGTGTGGGATGTGCAGGATGTAGAGGGGCAGCACCAAGTTGCAGAGGAGGTGCATGAGATGGTGCGTCCACATGTTGGTAATATGCCGGTTGTAATTCTTTTGGATGGAGAGCTGGGGTGTGGTAAAACCACCTGGACAAAAGCCTTCGCTTCACTTTTCGGTGTGCACGATGTCGTTTCTCCCACATACACCTATGAATGTGAATACACGACAGATGCAGGAAATGGCATAAAAACGCTTAAGCATTATGATCTGTACAACATTACTAATACCGAGGACATGGCGAAACTTGATATCGCAGGGCATCTGAGCCGAACTACTGTAGTATGCATTGAATGGCCCGGCCAATTGAGTGAGAAAGAGCGGGCTGAGCTTGCGCGCAAATCATATCTTATCCGATTGGAGTTTCGCTATACCGGTGAAACCACTCGTGAGGTAGGGATGTGGTGGAATTAGGAATAACAAAATATATGAACATACTTGCCATAGACACCTCTGCAGATGAGACTTCGGTCGCAATCACTAATGGGTTTCGTGTGCTTTCATCAACCATAGCAAGCCAAATTCGCTCACATAACGTGTGGGGTGGGATTGTGCCCTCCATTGCAAAACTTGCACATGTGGAGAGGATTGATGGTGTGGTCGAGAACACTTTGCGAATAGCGAAAAGCAAAAAGCGAATAGCCGACACTAATGATATTAATGCAGTTGCGGTGACGTATGGGCCGGGATTATCTATTGCGCTTGAGGTTGGTATTCGCAAGGCTAAAGAGTTTGCAACCAAGTGGAAGCTGCCTCTTATTGCGGTAAACCATATGAAAGGGCATTTGTATTCACCGTTTGTACAAAATAGTAAGGGCAATCCACCGCGCACCGTTTTATTTCCGTTTTTGTCACTGCTTATTTCGGGAGGCCATACGCAAATAGTGCTTGCAAAAGATAATGGGGTATATGAAATACTGGGTGAGACGGTTGATGATGCGGCCGGTGAGGCGCTTGATAAGGCTGCAAAGATGTTGGGGCTTGGCTATCCGGGTGGGCCCATAATCGAGCAGCTTGCGCGTGAGGCGGGCAATAGTGACACATATCATTTCCCTCGGCCGATGATGCGGGAGGAAAGTGCAAATATGAGCTTCTCGGGACTTAAAACACATATGTTTTACTTTCTGAAGGGTGAAAAAGGGGTGCGAGTTGATATCTCCTCCGATTTAAGAAAGTTAGCGAGTTCCTTCCAGGAAGCAGTCTTTGACAGTGTGCTTCATAAATTTGAAAAGGGAGTCATCAGGAGCGGAGTAAAAGTTTGGGCTGTGGGTGGGGGGGTGAGTGCCAATAAACGGTTGCGCAGGAGGCTTCGTGCTTTGGCAAAAACACACCATGCACAAGTATATTTCCCTCCATATCCATACCTTTGTGGTGATAATGCGGCAATGATTGGTGTTGCGGCTCATTTAATGGCTTCGCGTGGGGATTATGTGAGTGACATTGATGCCCTAGATAGAGTGCCACGCGCAAGACTCGGTCAGGAATTATCCGTCTGAGGCATAAAACGCATGGAGAGTGAATTCACGCAATGACGAATGTTTTTCTGTGTGAATCCTTCTCCTGCAAACACATGTCCCAAGTGTGCACCGCATGCTGCGCAGACAATTTCGGTGCGCTCACCATCTGCATCCGGGATGCGTCGCACCGCGCCTTCAACTTCATCATCAAAACTCGGCCAGCCACAGTGTGCGTCAAATTTGTCCGAAAAGCGGTAAAGATGTGCCTCACAGCGCTTGCACACATAGACTCCTTCTTCCCAATGATCCACATACTCTCCAGTAAATGGAGGTTCGGTTGCTTTTTCTTCAATTACTGCTCGTTCCCGGGAAGTGAGTGACATCATGATAACGAACTGATTATGCAAGAGATATGTGTGTTGAATTGTTCCGGTTTATGATGGATTGTTTGACTTGTGCGTGTTCATCGTAGGACTCTTCCTTTTTGCCCCTACAAAGCGATTTTTCAACGCCCTTACCGGTAATCATAATAATATCAGTGTTTCCTGCCATTTCAATTGCTTTTGCGATGGCTTGCTCACGGTTAAGTATTTTCATATAACACCGGTTCGGAATGTGTTCTTTTGCGGTTTCTGGGTGAATTTCTCGAAACCCTTTTTCTTCTATACCTTGGGCAAGCATGGCAAAAATGTGCTCCGGATCTTCGGTGCGATAATCCTCTTCTGTCAAGATAATCACATTAGCATGCGTGGCCGATATGCGCCCCATTGCGGGGCGCTTATCATTATCGCGAAATGCTGCGGCACCAAATACATGAATGAGTCGAGAACGGTGGGGGAACTTCTGAAGCACTGCAGGAAGCGCAGCTTCAAGTCCACTGGGAGTGTGTGCAAAATCGCTGACCACGGTGAAATCTTCATCATACAAAACCTCCATGCGCCCGGGAGGTGATGTAAACGTTTGGCATGCCTGCATAAATACCTCATCGGGAACTCCAAGCTCACGGCACATGCCATATGCGAGTAAGAAGTTATACTTATTGAATTCTTCAAGATATATGCCGGCTTCTGTCTCAATCTGTCGGCTCAGATCTGCTTTTTGTATACGTCCAAATGTAATGAGGGTTGCTTTGGGTGCGTATGTGCGTATTTTTTGCGCAACTTCAGGTTGATCGGCGTTTATGTATGTTTTTTGCGCGTAGGTGGCAATTTTTGATTTCGCATGCACATATGAATTAAATGTTTTGTGATAGTGGAGATGCTCATGGGTAATGTTGGTGATGCCGGCCACTACAAGTTGAATGCCGGCAATGCGATATTGATCCAGCGCATGGGAGGTGATTTCCAAAACAAAATATTCATCTCCATGTTTCACCGCTTGAGCCATATATTTGGGAATCTCATGGGGATCAGGGGTGGTGACATGAAACCCGGTGTCCATCTGCTGGCCGGCAATATATGCTCCAACTGAAGTGATTGATGAAACTTGTTTGCCTGCGGTTTTTAACACATGATGGATAAGTGATGTGGTGGTGGTTTTGCCATCGGTGCCCGTGATACCGATTACTTTGAGTTTGCGTGCAGGAAGGCCATACCATGCCTGAAATATGAGTGCGGTGACAAGATGATAGATGTTTTTCAATTGTTGGAACATAGGAGATATATCATCTGAGATTATATCATTGTGAAAGCTTTCGAATATCAAATACTTGAGTGGAATCTTGGATCAAACATTCTTTGCATACGAATTATTTGTTGCCATGCTTCATGTTGCGCTGCAAGATATGCATTTATTCTATCTTCTTTTGAAACGTGTTGATCTGGAGTTGGCGAAACTGGTGTGCCGACAATCATTGCCACACCTTTTGTTTTATTTCCCGGTAAAGAGAGTACTCCTGGGTATGATTCTGATCCTTGAATATATATCGGTAATATTGGAGCAGAAGACAAACGAGCGATGACTCCGATACCATCTTGGATTGTGTGATTGCCCAGATCTTCCGGTTGAGTGTACTCTTTCTCTGGAAATACAATAACAGAACCGCCGCTAAAAAGCTTGTCACGAGCGGACCGTATCGCTTGTAGATTAAAAAAACTATTTGTTCCCGGAAGAACAGGGGCTATGCTAACTTTTTCCTGAAAAGCCAATTCCAATTTACGAATGTCTTGCATAGTTCTGGCTTTTTCTTCATTAGAAGTTCCGAAATTGGCTCCTTGTAAGATGAGCGGGGATGGAGGTGTAGGATCGGACTCGGTTATAAGACGAGTCTGATTAATTAATTCAATAATCATAAGCGCGTCAAGAGGAGTGCTTCCCCCGTAAGGCAGAAGTGAACTGAAATGACGTTGAATGAAGTTGTCTGGCGCCGTGTGGTTACACATAATTATGTTACCGCGATAACGAAGAAGGTCCGATAAACGCTTTATTTGTGATTGATTAGCGTTTTTTTCTACAGTCAAATCATCAGCATGAGATATTCGTAAGGTGTTGTTGTGTAGTCCTTCTGCAATACGATTCGTTACAATATCTACCACTCTTCTCATGAGGCGAGTTTTTCTGTCAAGCGAGTGTTCCGAATCTGTGGATGTTAAAGATTGTTCTATCATTTTATTAGAACATACCAATGCAATGATTTTGGCTTGAAAGCAATGCTCTTTCTAACTTTCTCTACTATAAGTTTTATGTTGATGAATCGAAGGAATTGTTTAAATAAATAGGTTCTAAAATACCAAGGAATCACATGATAATTGTTTAATTGTTTGAAACCCAATGCCAACACAATTCGTTGAACTATTTTATTGGAAGAGAGAATAAGTATCTTTTCATTAGAAAAATCTTTAACGATCTGTGAGATAAGCGCTTTACCAAGACCATGCCTGTGGAACTTGGTGAGCACGGCGAGTGGCCCAATTTTTACCCACTCTTTCATTTTATATACCCCACAAAGGCCAGCAAAGACACCTCCCACTTCAACAACATACACGTGGGGGAGCGTGAGAAGGCGTTTTGCGCTCACATATGTCAAATCGGGGTATGAAGGCATCTCCAATTCAACTAACAGCGCCTCAGAGGCAATCAATTGCCTTTGGGTGATTGTTATTGTTGAGTGCATGGTGTGCAACCAATGGTTGTCAATATTCCGGTGGGATGTTGTAATAAGCGATAAGCTCTTTGGCGAGGTCGAAAAATAGAGGTGCTGCCGTTTCAGATCCCCACGATGAAATTGAAGATTCTTTCAAAATCACGAGTGCAATAAAACGTGGATTATCAACAGGTGCAAAACCGACGAATGATGCGATAGTGCGGCTTGCGTCATACCGGCCCTCGATGGGGATTTGAGCGGTGCCCGTTTTACCTCCGAAGCGATAGCCCGCGGGCTTCTGCCAGCGGTATTCGGCATTGTCCACGGTATACTCAAGCATTTTGCGCATAACGGCACTATTTTTATCTGAGAGCACCCGTCGAACTACTGTTTTGCGCGGGTGAACGCTTGTTTTTATCCCGTCTGACATCTTTGCCACAACATATGGCTCAAGAAGTTCGCCTCCGTTTATAATGCTTGAAAAAGCAGTCAGTAGCTGTATGGGTGTAACGGCAAGCCCCTGACCAAATGTAGCGGTTGCATAGTCTATGGGATACCAATTTTGACGAGGGCGCACAGCCCCGAGTACTTCTCCTTGCAGATCTATTCCTGTCAGTTGTCCAAAACCGTAATGGGACACTGTTTTGTAAACTCCATCATTACCCATTTTTTCTCCGATGCGCACCATACCTACGTTTGATGATTTGGCGAGTATGTCTGATATGGAGAGTGAATCGCGGTATTTGTTGTCCCACGTGCGTATCTGATAGTCGCCCACAGTGAGTGGACCGCCTTCAGGCAGGTTATCGGTTGGCGATATTGCATCCTGCTCGAGCGCTGAAGCGACAATAATTGGTTTGAAGGTTGAGCCGGGCTCATACATGTCTGAGATGATTGAATTGCGATAGGTATATTCAGGAAATTCTTGATAAATGCGAGGATCGTAGTCGGGTAGGCAGGTGAGTGCAAGTATTGCCATGGTGCTAGGGTCTGCCACCACGATACAAAGTTCTTTCGGAAGAAATTGTTCAAATCCTTTGACCGCCACTGTTTTGGTGATTTGTTGAACCGATTTATCAATGGTAAGATAAACATCACGTCCGTCTTGACTACTGAGCTGGTCTTGATAGCCAAAGAATATCGGGCGGGCTGCCGGGTCGCGTTCGCCTTCGTAATATCCATCAAGACCTTTGAGCTCTGCTTCGTAGTAGCCTTCGACACCATAGTAGCCAATTTGGGTTCCCGACTCGTTTTTTCCTACAAATCCCGTTAGTGTGCCGGCGAGTGATGCCTCAGGATATACGCGTAAAAGTGTTTGATCGGCAAAAAGACCGGAGAGACCGAGCGTGCGAAGCGCTAGGTATTTTTCCATAGAAATATCACGTCCGAGCATCGCCCAGCGTGAAGAACCCGAAGTGAGCCGGGCTTCAACAGAAGCTATTTCAATCTCTAAGATATCAGCGATCTTCTTGATTTCATTATCTGACGGTTTAAAAAAGAGTGGGTCGACAGAAAGATCGTATTGCGAAAGACTCCCCGTAAGAACTGCCCCGTTTTTGTCATACAGCGTGCCTCGTTTGGCCGTGATGATATTTTTTCTGACATAATCAATACTGTCGGCGTAGTTTGTCGTGAGAAATTGAATGCGAAACAAGGAGAGGACAACCGACAGGTAGCCGATCATGATGAGCGCAAATACGAACTTAAATTTCTTCATAGCTTGTTATCATACAAGGAAATTGCCAAGAATACCAAGTGTCGATGGAGTTGCGCAAAACGAAAAGTTATTTGCGTACTATGGCGTGTTAGAAGCGATTACCGGCTCGACGAATCTGACTGCGGGGCCACTACTGACGTATCCTTCTGATTGTGCAAAAGCGGCAATCGTTTGAAGTGACGACTCACGGTAGATCTCGGTTTCAAGTTGCATGTTTTGTTGACGCAGGGCTGTAATTTGTTTTTCAAAAGAAAGCGCGTTTTCTGAGAGGTTCATGCCGATAATGTGCACCACGATATTGCCGAAAATAAGCAGTGATAGAGTGAAAGCGAAAACGACATATCGTGTGATTCTATTGTTCATAGGATGAGATTTATAACGTTTTTTGTAATATGCGTAACACCGCCGATCGCTCAAATGACGCTCGTTTTTCACGTGATCCCACATATTTTGCAATGGGTGTTAAGCCTTTATGCTTGGCCCACATTTTGATTACCCTGTCTTCCACTGAATGAAATGAAATAATTTGAATTATTCCGTTTGGCTTAAGCACCTCACATGCGCCCTCAAGTCCACGTTGAATATTTGACAATTCACTGTTGACCTCAATGCGCAGTGCCTGAAATACTTTTGGAATGTGACGTTCTCCCAGTGTTTCTTGTACTACACGAGCTAAGTCGCCGACTGTCAAAATGGGATCTTTGGTACGTTTGGTAACAATGGAATGTGCAAGTCGTGATGCATCAGGAACCTCTCCCCATTTTTCAAATACAGCGGTAAGCTCTGCCGAATCATACTGAGCAACTACATCAGCCGCCCTCGTCGCCCCCCCTTGTTTTGCAACCGTTTCAATAATCATATTCAGCGGCTGGTGTTGATGCCTGTATGAGAACCCTTCTTCGCGTTCAAGCTGTATCATCGAAAGTCCAAGATCGAACAATATTCCATCACAGTTTTCAAAATGATGAGTGTGTGCAATCTGTGCCACATCGCGAAAGTTTCCTTCCACAATGGTGATTCGTCTGCGCACTTTTTCTGATATACGTTGCCGTCTGAATAGTTCTACTTGTTCGTGATCTGCATCGATTGCAAGGACATGCAGGCCCATTTTTGCCAATGCAATGGTGTGGCCACCTTGTCCCAGTGTGCAATCGATATAGCGTGTGTCACGGTTACTGTCAACGTGCGCGAGCACCTTATCAAGAAATACGGGTGTATGCATGCTAGTATTTCAACAGGTACTCAAACCATCGGTAAAGAACTGCAAATATTTTCTTCATGCGGATACAGACGTTTTATAACTATGCCATCGTGTGTCATCCCATATCTCAAAATGATCGCCTGCACCTACTATCACCACTTTTTTGTTAAGGTTGCTGTACTCCAGCAGGTGTTTAGGTATGACGAATCTGCCTTGGTCATCAATTTCTACATATACCGTTGATGCAAAGAGCATGCGTTTTTCCGCTGTTTTATCGCCTTCAAGAAGCGACCCCAAAAATAGCCCCTGTGCTTTTTGTTCGTATTCGATGCTGTCATATCCGGCCAGACACCCGTCAAACCCACGTGTCAGTACAAAAGACATTCCTTTTAATAATTCACGCATTTTTTTGGGGAGAAGGAGCCTGCCCGGACCAGAGAAGCTTCCTTGATATTCACCCAAAAACAACATATATATCCATTTTTCACCATTTATCACCAAATGTCAAGGGCCATGCGGATAGCGATTGAATTAGGTTGCTCTGACAATCTTTATATAACGTCATTTGCATGTACTTGTATATTTACGCGCAATAGTTGATACTCTATAATTGAATGAATAAGTCTTAAAGCGGTGGCCCATTTGGTTTTATGAACAATTTACTTCGAAAAACACGAGATTTTGTATTCTCTCAACAAGCGGGAATCATATCTTCTACCATACTTATTGCAGGGATGCTTCTTATTGCGCGTGTCTTTGGATTTATTCGCTATCGTGTGTTGAACGGGTACTTCACAAAAGAAGAGCTTGACTTGTTTTATGCAGCGTTTCGCATACCCGATTTCGTGTTTGAAGTTCTTATCACCGGGGCGCTCACCACAACCTTTATTCCATTTTATCTCAAATTCAACAATCACAAAGGGAAACAGTCGGCAATCACTTCATCTATCATCAACATCGTTACCCTTTTGTTGATGGGTGCAATTGGAATTTTGTATGTGCTGATGCCATGGCTCACCAAGTTGGTGACACCGGGGTTTAGTGAAGTGCAACTTGCAGAGGTCGTGCGCCTATCACGAATGCTTTTGGTTGGACAATTACCCTTTTTGGTATTTGGTAATTTCCTTACCGGTATATCACAAGCGCACAAATCGTTCTTCATTCCGTCACTTGCTCCTGTGCTTTACAACGTTGCCATCGTATGTGTGACAGTATTATTCGCTCCCCATTATCACCTGTATGCAGCAGTGTATGGCGTAGTTGCCGGCTCGCTCATCTTTTTTGTAATTCAACTACTTATTCTTTGGAGAATACCGTTTGATTATCGCCCTATTATTCATCATATTGAAGAGATTCGCCATTTCTTTCGAGTGGTCATCCCGCGTGTTTTTACCGTATTTGCAGCCCAAATTGAAGCGACCATCGACCTATCACTTACGACACTTTTATCACAAGGTTCATATACCATCTTTTATCTTGCGCAGCATTTACAACTTCTGCCGGTTTCTATTATTGGCATGGCCTTTGGACAGGCGTCATTACCCTATTTGTCTGAAATGTTTCAACAGCAGAAGATCGCTGAGATGAAAAAAATAGTCGTTGACTCGTTAAGCAATTTGTTTTTCATTACCATGCCGATTGCCGGTTTTATTATTGCTAACCGCACAGCGGTGGTGCGACTGGTGTATGGAGGCACTAAATTTGATTGGGAAGCAACAGTACTCACGGCGATTACCTTGTCGTTCTTTTGTCTTTCCTTACCATTTCATAGTGTGTATTACTTTCTGACACGCTGTTTCTACGCAGCGATGGACAGCAGGACGCCGTTTATAGTTTCTCTAATTGCCATAACGCTCAACACCATCATGAGCCTTTTGGCTGTGGTGGTATTTAAGTTGCCCGTGTGGTCTTTGGCCATAACTTTTTCTATAACGATAAGCATGCAGGTTGCCGTCTTATTTATTTTGTTTTGGCGGATTATTGGCGGGTTTGATGTGATTGCCATGATGAAGGATTTTGCAAAAGTGATAATTGCCACTGCACTCGCATCTATTATCACCTTTGATATACGCCGGCTGCTTGACGGTCTGATTTTTGATACCACGCGAACAATCAATTTGTTCTTACTTATGGTGCTTGCATTTGTTATTATGGTGAGCACCTATTTATTTGCATCATGGACATTAGATGCACGCGGGTTGTATCTTGTGTCGCGTGCCTTACTGCGGGTAAAGCAAATGCAGAAGCGGGTACTTGAGCTTTTCACCGGTATTCAGACGTAGTCAACAACTTATTATCACTTTACTTGATTATTCATGAAAAAAATATTATTAGCACTCGCATTTGTTTTGGGAATTATTGGCGCTTTATACATTGTATATCGTGAAGGAGTCTTACCGGTTGATAAAAACGACACGAGCGGTCGCATTGTTGTGGTGCGCAGGGGCGAAACGGTGAACTCTATTGCCAATACCCTCTATTCGCAAAAACTCATTCGTAACCGCGTTGTATTTTTTCTGGTGGTCAAACAACTGGGTATTGAGAAGCAAATACAGGCGGGTGATTTCAATTTAACACCTTCCATGAGCGCATTTGATATTGCAACGGCTCTAACCAAAGGGAGTATTGACATCTGGGTGACCATTCCTGAAGGTCTTCGAAAAGAAGAAGTCGCTGAGATATTTGCGAAAGATCTTCCTGCTTTTTCAGCTTCAAATTTTTTGAGTGAGGCTGAAGAGGGTTATTTATTCCCAGATACCTACCTCATTCCAAAAGGAGCAGATTCTGATATGGTCATTGACATTCTTACCAAGACTTTTGAACAGAAATATACCCCTGAGATGGCCATTCGGGCACGACGGCTTGGATTGACCGATAGGGAAGTTGTAACACTCGCATCACTTATCGAGCGCGAGGCTCTTTTTGCGCAAGATAGACAACCTGTCGCCTCTGTGCTTTTGCGGCGTTTGAAAGAGCCCATGCGTCTCCAGATAGATGCGACGGTGCAATATGCCATTGGATATAGCAAAGAAGAAAAGACGTGGTGGAAAAAAGGACTTACGGTTGATGATTTAAAGTTTAATTCACCATACAATACGTATGTGAGCGATGGCATACCACCAGGACCTATTTGTAATCCGGGTATTGCTGCAATCGAAGCGGTACTTGCCGGAGACATAAATACACCCTATTTGTATTACGTCAATGATGTAAATGGCAAACTACACTTTGCAAAAACGCTTGCCGAACATGAGGCGAATATTCGCAAGTACGTACGAAGCAACTAGATAGAAATACATCGAAGCTAATGTGGTTGTTTCAGATCTGCTCAGTGAATTCAGTGTCTTCTATGCCTTCTGTTTTTGCACTCAGAAGCACCTTTCGTGGCTTGGAGCCATCAGATGGACTCACATAGCCGGCTTGTTCGAGCTGATCAAGAATGCGTGCTGCACGGGCATATCCCACTTTAAGCCGGCGTTGAAACATGGATGAAGACGCGGTGGCACCATTCCTGATAAGTTCCACCGCCTGATCAAAGAGCGGATCTTGTTCGTTTCCTCCGACACTGGCCCCATTTCCACCACTAACGAAATCTTCTTTGGGAGCTTCTGTCACCTCTTCAGTGTATTGGACTAGTGGGTTGTGATGACGAATAAATTGCACCACTGATGACAATTCTTTTTCTGATACAAATGGCCCCTGGATACGCTTGGGTTTGGGAGTTTCTGGGGCACTGTAAAACATGTCTCCACGCCCCACCAGGTGTTCGGCTCCAACCGTATCCATAATCACTTTTGAATCGACACCCGACGCCACATTAAATGCAAGCCGTGTCGGGATGTTCGCCTTCATAAGGCCTGTAATTACATTTACTGATGGACGCTGAGTGGCAAGCACCAAATGAATGCCCACGGCACGCGCCTTTTGCGCGATGCGGACGATGAGGCCCTCAATGTCTGCTTTTGCCACCATCATAAGATCGGCGAGTTCATCAATGATAAACACCACATAGGGCTTTTTCTCCACGTTGGGTAGCTGGTTGTACCCTTGAATGTTGCGCACACCCGCCTGGCGAAGCATTTTATACCGCACCTCCATTTCAGAAACCGCCCAACGAAGCGCGTTTACCACTTTTGATGGGTCGGTAATGACTTCGGTCATGAGATGCGGTATTCCGTTGTATCCGGTAAGCTCCACTTGTTTTGGATCAACGAGGACCAGTCGCAAATCGGATGGCTTTGCGCGAAACAACATGGTGGTAATCCACGCATTAACAATCACCGATTTACCCGAGCCGGTTGCCCCTGCAATAAGCGCATGAGGCATGCGGTCAAGACTCACCGCCATAGTATTGCCCGCCACGTCCAACCCAAGGGGGACCAATAGCGGGTCGGGGTTTTCGGTAAACACTTTTGATTGGAGGAGTCGTTTGATGGTAACAAGCTCAGCTTTTTTATTGGGAATTTCAATACCGACGAGTGAGCGCCCAGGTATGGGGGCCTCGATGCGCACTGTGCCGGTGCTTGAGGCGAGGGCGAGTGCCAGGTTGGATGATTTCTTTACAATTTCTGAAATGTTGGTACCCACTGCAACTTCGAGTGCATATTGCGTGACAGTGGGGCCCGGATTAACTGCATGTACGCGGGCGCGTATGCCAAAGCTTCTCAGTGTGTTTTCAATAATCCCTGCATTTGCTTGGGTATCTCCCCGGTCGGCTGGTGAGGTGATGTCATGCAATAAGTCCAGATGAGGGAACACCCACATTACTTTTTGAGAATGCGAAAGGGGATTAACCACCATGTCGGGCGGATGAGCTGGTTTGGGAGTGGGTGAGGCAAGTGTTGGTTTTACCTGCTTTGGTGACATGGTTTTTTGATCAGACACAAACTCTGGGCTTGCAATGGGTTTTGGTTGTTTGGTTACCATTTCTTTTGCCTGACCCACTTTTTGGTCTCTAATAAAATCATCGGCACGTTTGGTTTCAGGTGCTGACTGGCCAAGTTCAAACATATAGGCGATGGCATCTTTTACGGCATGAACGATGGTTTTAGGTTCGATGTCAAAGAAGAGCACTACGCCAATGGTGGTAAGGATAAGCAATATGAGGCGCGCACCTAGTGGAGTAAACCCCACAAAGAGTGCATTTTGCAGTGCTGACCCTGTGGTGCCTGCCCCAAATAGCCCCATAATTCCCAGAAGAAAAAAGAATGTACCGGTTGACGTGTGCCAATGAACAAGGGTTACCTTTTTTGTGTTAAAACAATGGCCGGCTGCAAGAAGGAGCAAAAATGGCAAGCCGAAAGATACTCCGCCAAAATGTTCTAACAGATAGCGGTTCATGAGGGCGAGAAAACGGCCTGTCTGCCCTCCACCCGTGAGAAAATGCACAAATGACAACAGAAGAATAACAGCAGCGCCTCCAAAAAATATGCCCAAAACAGTTAGCGTAGCTTTGCTTGAGATAGAAAATTTAAAGAGTGATTTTTTGCGCCTTCTCACGCCGATAATGGTAGCAGAAATGCGCTGGAGGTGCAAGATGTGATGGGAGTTGTTGAGTTATCAGCACTAGTAACTAAAAATGACTGATATAATGCAAGATGCCTCGTGAAATACTTGTTTTTAACTGCAAAAATTCTTCTGCCCCTGTCCATGCGGTTGAGCGACCAGGAGATGAGGGAATAGAAGGGGTTACCTATGTGTGTCGGTCATGTCTGGGCCATAAGAAAGATGATGTGCTGTTGGCACGCTGTTCTATCCCAGGTTGGGTCTATAGGTACGACTGTCCCTCAGACACCCGGTGTTTATTCAGAAATCCTTATAGTTTTCAACTTCGACGTGTTGTGAAAGATACCACGTAAAGTGTCTGAATACTTCCTGAGCACTAAAGGTTATCCCGTATAGTGGCTGTGGCTTCTTTGCGGACGGCGCCCACCAAATCCACCCCCACCTCTAGGGCCACCTCTTCCACCGCCAAACCCACCTCTTCGTGGTCCGCCACCGCCATAGCCCCCACCGCGTGAGCCGCCACCATAACCACCACCTCTTCCTCCTCGATCATCACCCTCTTGCTCGCCGCCATTACCGTTGGCGGGTGCTTGGAATTGAGTTGTTGGTTGGACATTGATTCGGCCCATCTCATCTATTTCATACACTTCCACTTCAAACTGATCTCCCACATGAACGACTTCAGAGGCATCTCGAATAAACCCATTGGCGAGCCTTGACACATGGGCAAGCCCATTTTTGCCGGGCATAATCTCGATAAATGCGCCGTAATTTTCGACCCGTGTCACGGTGCCCACAAACTTTTCTCCGGGTAATATATCGCGAGTCATGTTGGCGATATGGCGTGCACATGCATCGACCTTTTCTTTGTCGATATTGCTCACAATGACTCTCCCGTCATCTTGCACATCAATTTCTGCGCCAAACTGAGCGATAAGAGCACGAATTGTTTTGCCTCCCGGCCCAATGACTTCACCGATTTTATCTTCAGGCACCGGCACAACCACGATCTTTGGTGCATGGTCAGACACCCCCGGGCGTGCGTGTTGTATGGTTGCGTTCATCACCTCCAAGATGTGTAAACGTGCTGCTTTTGCAGCCTGAAGCGTCTCGTGTATCATGCGTGAGGTGAGCCCCATGTTTTTAACATCAAGTTGAATTGCAGTAATTCCTTCTGCAGTGCCTGCGACTTTAAAGTCCATCTCGCCTGAGAAATCTTCAATCCCCATGATGTCGGTGAGCAAAATATAGTCATCGTCAGAGTTGCTCATGATACCCATCGCAATACCGGCGACCGGTGCCTTCAAAGGAACCCCGGCATCCATAAGCGACAGCGAGGATGCACACGTTGATGCCATGCTCGTTGACCCGTTTGAACCAAGCACCTCTGACACCACTCGAATGGTGTAGGGGAATTCTTGTTCTGTGGGGAGCACCGGCTCAATGGCTTTTTCGGCAAGCGCCCCATGGCCGATTTCGCGACGGTTGGTAAACCCAACGCGTCCCACTTCACCCACTGAGTAGGGAGGGAAGTTGTAGTGGTGGATGTACCTTTTTGTTTCAGCTCCTTCTACTCCTTCCAAATGCTGCATAAGGCTGGGCGCAGCGAGAGTTGAAATGGAAAGAACCTGAGTGTCACCGCGTGAAAATAGGCCGCTGCCATGAATGTGGGGTACATAGCCCACTTCTGCAGTTATTGTTCGAACTTCATTAAATGCCCTGCCATCAAGTCTTGTGCGGGTGGCGAGCATCTTTTCGCGGATCAATTTCTTAACTAGGTATTCAATCGCTTGAGCGACTGTTTTTCCTTCATAGGTGTCGGGGTGATCTTCTTGAATTTTTGCAACGATGACATTTATCTCTTCGGGGTTTTGTCGTTCTTTTGAAACTTTCTTTTGGATAAGCTCGTCAAGAGTTTGCGCATACTCTGTCCGCAAAAGCTCAATAAGCCCCTTATCGAACATATCTTCGGGGGCTTCTTCTTTGGGCATGCCTACTGCTTTGCGCAGATCTTCAATAAAGGAAAGTACTTTAGCATTTTCTGTTTTTGCTAGCTCAATAGCTTCTTCAATGAGCTCCTCAGAAAGAATGTTTGCTCGAGTTTCTATCATATTCACTTTCTCGCCAACCGATGTTGCCACAAGTTCAAGAGCAGATGTTTCCATTTGTGCATCGGTGGGGTGGGGGACTAAGGCGCCGTCGACATAGCCTACGGTTGTTGTGGATACTGGCCCTTTCCAGGGGGCCGGTGAAACATGCAGTGCCGCCGATACGGCGATACATGCGAGCATATCGGGTTGAACCACGCCATCAAATGAAAGTAAATTAACTACCACTTGGACTTCTTTTCGATACGAGCTGGGAAACAGTGGTCGAATTGATCGGTCAATAAGGCGGCCCTTAAGCACCGAGTCGTCGGTTGGGCGACCTTCGCGCTTTACCCACCGTGAGCCTTTAATAATTCCTCCTGCATAGAGTTTTTCAATATAGTCAACTGAAAGAGGAAAATAGTCGATTTCTTTCTTTTCTTTGCCAATCGTGACAACGGCGAGAAGTGATGTTTCTCCCCATTGTGCGTGGACGGAAACAGTGGCTTGTTTTGCGAGTTTGCCAACTGATAGGGTGAGGGTTTTGCCGCCAATTTCAAGCGACTGTGTGTGTTCTTTCATAAATAGAAATTAAGTAATGAGATATATACCAATAGATAAATAATAATAGGTATGGTTTCTGACAGCTGATGTGCGAGTGCCATTAAACAAGCTTAGGAGCTGGTGAGGATATGCGCAATATGATCGCATGATAATTGCTTAAGGGGAGTCTTTAGAAGGTTGAACGATGGTCTTATGATTTTTTAAGCCCCTCGTGCAAAACCAATCTCCTAAAGCTTCCGATGTATTAATAATGTGCAACAATCTTTATTTCTTTAAGTCCAGAGTCTTAATAAGGTCTTGATATCGCTTATCGTCAAGTTTTTGTAAGTATCCGAGAATTCGACGGCGCTTTGCGATAATCTTCAATAACCCTCTTCGTGAATGATTGTCTTTTTTATTTTGATCTAAGTGTGAAGAGAGCTTTTGAATCTTGTGTGAGAGCAGTGCAACCTGCACCTCAGGTGAGCCGGTATCTCCATCGTGTTGGGAGAATTTTTTGATGATTTGATGTTTGTCGTCTGGTAATGTAATCATAGTACAGTGTAGATTATATCACAGGAAATTCTTGATAATACTGCAAAATAACTATAACCAACTTACTTAGAGTGTTTTAAATATCGATTGAAGTTTGGTTTCGTTATAACATTTCGTAAATATCAGGATAGTGTTTTTGAGCTGTGAATTGGAAAACATTCCCCGTAAGAACACTTGTCCCAATTTCCGGCCGTGTAGGTCTTGGCTCTCGTGGCTTGAAATCATCACTAACGCCATTGAATCCATGCAGAAGTCTATAATGATCATAGAATCTCCAAGCCTGCTGCAATTCGGCCGTACTCATTTTCATAAACATATTATATTATAAACTTTTATTATTTGTGTATGAATTGAACGAAAGTTTGCATGAGGGCAGAAATTTGCATGAGGTTCACGAGGTATAAGAGATCCAAAAACTATGCTACAATGCCATCCTGGACTATGTCAAACCCGCACAATCATACCCCACTACACGCGAACAATCATAATGTAACGCATCACCAGGCGCATCATGCACATAAGGGTCATGAGACAACCCATCCACATCATGCGCATGGCCATGCATCTGTTAAAATCCTGGGCATTCGACGACCGCTGTTTGTACGGCTGGCGATTATGGCATTTGTGACCGGAGGGATGCTGTTTGCCGTGGTGTGGTCAGTGTATGCTTACATCCTCAAGGATTTGCCGAGCCCCGAGAAGCTGCGCAATTTTCAATCAACTTCACTCTCTTCGCACATCTACGATAGAAACGGCATAGTTCTATATGAGCTTTTTGATGAAGAAAACCGCACCGCAATTAAACTCAGCTCTCTTCCCAAATATATTGGTCAGGCATCTATTGCAGTTGAGGATAAAGATTTTTATAAGCACTCGGGTGTATCGTTTGGATCAGGAATTCTGCGGGCCATTCGGGATATGACGGTAAAACGGCAGGGTTTGCAAGGTGGCTCAACCATAACGCAACAGCTCGTGAAACAAGCGCTGTTAAGCCCTGAGCGAACAATAATCCGCAAAATACGCGAAGTCATTTTAGCTTTTGCAGTCGAACGAAAATTTTCCAAAGATGAAATTCTTGAGATGTATCTCAACCAAATACCATATGGAGGATATGCATACGGGATTGAGGAAGCGGCCAATAAGTATTTTGATAAAGATGCAAAAGATTTAAGCATCGCCGAAGCGGCGTTTTTGGCCGGACTTCCTCAGGCTCCCAGCAGATACAGCCCTTATGCAAATCCGGAACTTGCCAAATCCAGACGAGACGATGTATTGGGGCGCATGCTTGAGCAGGGCTACATATCTCAAAAACGATACAATGAGGCGATCGCAACCGAACTCACCGTAAAACCCCCGCTTGTCTCAATAAAAGCCCCCCATTTTGTGTTTTATGTACGGAGTATTTTGGAAGATCAGTTCGATGAAAACCTCATAAACACCGGAGGCCTAAAAATCTATACTACTCTCGATCTGGGGATTCAAGAGTATGCAGAATTGGCAGTCAAGGAAGAGCTTGAGAAGGTAAAAGACTTAGACGTAGGCAATGCTGCGGTGCTTGTCACCCGGCCGGTGACGGGGGAGATACTGGCGATGGTAGGCTCTGCCGACTATTTTGCGAGCCCATCCGGTTCATTTAATGTGGTGACTGCTGAAAATAGACAACCGGGCTCTTCGATAAAGCCAATAAACTATGCAATAGCGCTTGATAGAAAGCTCATCACGCCGGCAAGCGTGCTTATTGATGCGGCGACTTGTTTCCCGGCGGTGGGCAAACCCTATTGTCCGCGCAATTATGAGGGCGGATTTGGCGGACCTACACAAATACGGTTTGCGCTGGGCAATTCAAACAATATCGCTGCGGTGAAAGTTATGGGGCTTAATACGGTAGATGATTTTATCGCATCATCATCGGCGTTTCTCATTAGTGCATTTCAAAAAGACCCGAGCAGATATGGGCTTTCATTAACGCTTGGAGGAGGAGAGCTTCCGATGTATGAACTTGCACAAGCATATTCTGCATTTCCCAATAGAGGGAGACCAAAACAGGTGCAATCGCTTTTGAAAGTAGTTGACCCACATGGCAAAATACTCTATCAGTTTGAAGATCCAAATTATGTTGAGAAAGTGCAAGAGCCACTTCCCATGCCCAATTACTTGGCCATGAATGGCCCGCGCGCCATATCGGAGGAGACGGCGTACCTCATATCGCACATATTGCTTGATGATAATGCACGCGCACAGGCATTTGGGCGCGGTTCACAGCTTGTCATAAAAGATCACACGGCAGTATCGGTCAAAACCGGAACAACCGATGAAAAGCGCGACAATTGGACGGTAGGGTACACCCCAAACTTTTTGGTGGCAGTGTGGGTGGGAAATAATGACAATACACCCATGAATCCGTGGCTTGCCTCGGGTGTCACCGGTGCGGCACCTATTTGGAATAAGGTAATGACCCATGTTTTGACTGATCAACCTGATTTATGGCCCGTCAAACCTGAAACGGTTGTGGGAAGACAGGTGTGTGCAGACGGAAGGCTCAAAGACGGGGATGGAGGTGACTGTGCCGACGCACGATATGAATTCTTTATCGCGGGCACGGAAAATGTGCGCACAACGACCATATCACGCGAGCAGGTGTGGGTCAATCGTGACACCGATAAGCAGGCCAAGGAAGGAGAAGAGAACACCGAACAACGTGAAAAGACAGTGCTCAAAGATAAATACACAACATACTGCCTAGACTGCGCACATTAATTGTTGTTGTAGAAATCACTGATTGTACCTATAATCTTCATTTCGTATGCCTTCAAAAACTCCCAAGCTTCATGTGTCGCGCCATGTGAATATTCGCGGACTGCGCATACATTACTTGGAGTCATCTCTTGAGCAAAGCCCGTCAAGTGGCCCGCCCCTTATATTTCTGGTGGGCTGGCCTACTGCAAGCGCATTATATGTGCCTCTTTTACACCTTATTGCGCCGCATAACAAATGCTATGTGGTTGATTTACCGGGCTATGGAGGGTCGGAATCGGATATGAATGTATATTCGGGGTTTGACTATTATTTGGATTTTTTGCGTATATTTCATATGGATGTGGTGGGGTCGGGCCCGGTGCATCTTCTTGGATATTCAACCGGTGGGGTGCATGCGATAAATTATGCTCACAAACATCCCGAGTCTGTGTGTTCATTGACAGTATTCTCGGTGCCATATGACGGCATAGAGCAGTTTGCTGCTATGGAGAAAAATAGCGCTTCACGGCTAAAAATGATGCGAAAACTCCACCCATTTTTCACTCGACACAAAAACCTAATAAAGCTTATCAACGCTAGGCCTGTTAAAATAATTGCAATAGCATTCTTTTATGTTGTAATATATACCAGGCTCTATCCTCAGATGCTAAAAAAAGTGAGAAAACGCCATTTGTTTCGGAGCTTATATAAAACAAGTCAGTTTAACATTAAGTCTATTTTTGACCTCGCTATCGACCTCTCTATGAATAGCTTCACCCACGTTGCTCAACTTGTGCACACACCGACACTCGTACTTTCCGCGCAAAACGACACGGCGGTTTTGCCTGAGCGCTCGAGCCGACTTGCTGGCATTATGCCGCGCGCAACATATGAGTGCATCCCGGATGCCGATCATGCGGTTGGCATCACTGATCCTCAAAAGATATTTATTCCCCTTGATCGTCATCTTCGTGGATTTCACACACGATAAATCTATTATGAAACCCGTTGTATTTTTGCCCGGCTTAAGTTATCGCAGTACCATGTGGGATGGAGTGAAGAAACTTCTTTCTCCAGCAATATATGCACCCTATGCCCTCGATTTCCCCGAGTACGGCTCACGGTATAAAGATAAGCAATTGTCACTGCAGACATATGCACACTATGTACAAGATGTCGTGCATGAACAAAACATTCGAACGCCCATGATTCTCGTCGGACAGTCGCTTGGAGGCCTTGTTGCATTGCACTATGCCCACATGTACCCTCATCGGGTTGCTTCTTTGGTATTAACGTCTACACCACTACCCAAACATCCTCACAAATTAAATATGTTGTATCGAGCCGGACTGGCCGTGGGCACTCGATATAAAAAGGCCGATTATCTGGTAAAAAAAGGAGTGAAACTTATGTCATACCAAAACATTATCAAACGCACGCGATTTGGATACATAAGTACAGCCGACTTTTTAAAGTACAACTCGCTCCATGCCGTGTGTTCTTGTTATAGAGATATATTCACTTATGATATGAGTGATTTGGTACGGGGAGTAACGACAAAAACAACGCTTTTGTATGGCACCCGAGACACCGTGTTGCATAAATTCCGCGCCATGGATTTGTATCCGTTATTAAAGCATGCACATGTTCGTGCGGTGGACGCGACCCACTCTGTGCCCATTGACACTCCTCATGAGGTCGTCCGTGCAATATATGATGCTGATTAAGTCTTCTGGTTGACATCACGTATTCATCTACATAGAATGCATTCCTATGCGCATTGGAATAGACATGATTGAATTGAAACGATTTGAAGACGCATTCAATCAGGGCGGGCACGCATTTGCTCAAAATCATTTTCATCCCGAAGAGCTCACTGGTAGAAAAATCGAGTCTATTGCAGGTATTTTTGCAGTGAAAGAAGCAATTTATAAAACAGGATACATGAAGAAACTCGATTTTCTCACAGTCAGAATATTACACAACGCGGAGGGCAGGCCTTTCGTGTATGATGGGCAAGGAAACTTGATTAAAGAACTTGATGTTTCTTTGAGTCATACTACAAGCACAGTGGTTGCCATTGCCATTTGGTTTACAAAAAATGCAATATAAAATTCTAAATTTCTCTACACTTATTCCCGGGCCTTATATTTTACAACAGTTAATGCCAAACGAAGTGCATGTCACCACAGTAGAGGATGTGCGTGATACCGATCGGCACGATATAACTTTGCCCCACGATGATCACACTCCTTCATTTGCGCAAATAATTGCAAAAAGTCAGCATGTTGTACCGGTAAACTATAGAGACCAAACAGATATTGATCGGCTTAATACCCTTGTAAAAGAAAGCGATGTTGTTATCGAAAACATGCGCCCTGGCCGAATGAGCAAGCTCGGATTTAGCTATGAAGAATGCCATACAATCAACCCACGAATTGTGTATTGTTCCATTTCCAACTTTGGCTTTGATCATGCGTTGTCGCGCGTGGCAATGAGAGATTTGAATATACTCGGATATAGTGGTGCACTTACGCTTGGAAAAGCTCACTACATCCCGCACATTCCTCTCGCTGATATTTTCACCTCTTATCATCTCGCCATAAAGATACTTTCGGCTCTTTTACGCAACATGAGCGCTCATCTGCACATATCTGCTTTTGAGACAGTAAAAAGCTCGCTTGCCCCTGTTGGATCACCGCTTACACATGCGGGCCGTGAATTTAACGCAGATGAGGTTGCCATTTGGGGCAATTATCCATGCTACACCTTGTATGAAACAAAAGATGGAAAACATATGGCACTTGCTGCAATAGAGCGATCGGTATGGAGTTCTTTTTGTGATGCACTTGAAATTTCAAAGATTGGAAATAATCAGTTTGATACTTCACCAAATATTCGTGCAAAAATTGCCGAAACCATCCGACAAAAAACTCAAGAAGAGTGGACACACCTCGCACTTGACTGCTTCACCCCCGTGCTTTCATATCTTGAAAGTTTAGCTTTAGATAATGTCTAATTCTTCGGTACACACCCAGCCAACAGTTGCAGATTTTGTTGAGTCTGTCGCATCTGCATATCCCGATCGAATTGCATTTGAGATACGCAGACGTGTGGTGCGTGAACGAGTGCTTTACAAAGATATTCCGGATCGCATGGTGTCTATCGCGCAGTTTCTCATCGCGCATGGCGTGCAACCTGGTGACAAGGTGTTGATATGGGCGTTTAACTGCCCCGAGTATGCACTGCTTCTTTTGACTTTGTTTGCGTATGGATTTGTTGCGGTGCCCATTGACCATCGCACCGGAGCTGCGACACTCACACGAATAATTGAGCAAACGAAACCAACCGCTCTTTTTCATTCTCGATTTATCAATCATGCACCGATTGCACAGCAATTCTCTCACACATGGATGCTTGAGGATTTGTTTGCGTTAATCAAAGCAAATATTGGCCCGAAAGTTACCCCACAAAAGGCGCTTGATGTCCAAGCATTGTGCCAAGTGGTGTACACATCCGGCACGACGGGCATTCCCAAGGGAGTAATGCTTTCTCAAAATAATATGCTTAAAAACTTACAGGCTCTCTACCCGCTGATACCCGAAAAACATCTCCATCATCGTACTATTTCGGTATTGCCCCTGAGCCACATGTTTGAGCAAATTATTGGATTGTTTGCGGCGCTGAGCATGGGGGCACAAGTGACGTATATGACTCGTGTCAACTCTTTTCAATTGCGAAAGTCCATGCAAGATGTGAAACCAACTTATTTGGCGCTTGTTCCTCAGCTTATGGCAGTGTTTTGGCGACGTATTGAAGATCAGGCGGCAGAGCAGGGGAAAGGTGCATTACTTCAAAAACTTCTTTCTGTAGCATCATACATGCCGCGTTTTATCCGGCGGATAATATTTGCTCGTATTCATCATGTATTTGGCGGGCATCTTCGATTTATCGGGTGTGGCGGTGCACCGATGAACTATCATGTCGGCCGAAACTTTGTGGCAATGGGGATACAAATACTTGAGGGTTATGGTGCGACCGAAGTGACTGCAATAGCAACGATAAACGATGGCACACATGGCGTTGGCAATGTGGGCACAGCAGTTCAAGGGGTAGAGGTTACGCTTGATGCGCAGGGACAAATTCTCATAAAAAGTCCGTGTGTTTCGCTGGGATATTATGATAATGAAGAGAAGACTAAAGCAGTATTTCACGAGGGATGGTATCGAACGGGTGATATCGGCGCCCTTGATGCTCATGGGGTATTACGTGTAGTTGGACGAGACTTCTTTAAAATAGTCCTTGCAAGCGGTGAGAAGGTGTTTGTTGAGGATGTTGAGCGAATCGCTACAAAACATAACGCTATAAAAGATCTGTGTGTCTTTGGGCTCCCTGGTGAAAAAGCAGACATCGTGCATGCGGTGCTTATTCCAAAAGACCGCAATCATTTTGATGGCTCTGCAATTGTTCGAGAGATAAACTCTTTACTTGAGTCAAAGCAACAAATCATGAGTCATTCACTTTGGGATGGCGAGGATTTTCCCCGAACAGCCACACTCAAGCTTGATAGGAAGGCCATAAAAGATGTTGTGTCGGGGGTTTTAGATCGCGATGATATGCGTGTCGATAGTAATCAAGCGAATACATCACCGTATGACGTGATTGACATTTTGTCGCGCATTAGCTCAATCGATAAGTCAAAAATACAGGACACAGATCTGCTCACCTCTGATTTGGGGCTTGATTCCATAGATCGGGGTGAACTGGTAGCAAGCATAGAGGAGCATCTCGGGACAATCATTGATGCAACCCGCATAGACGCCAAAACCACTGTCTTAGATGTCAAGCATATGATGACTGATAGTGCTCAAGTCCAATCTACTCAGTCAGACAACACGTGGCACTTTACTTGGTGGGGTGAACTCATTCGATTGGTATTTCAGTATGTGGTGACATTTCCGCTCCACGTTTTGTTTGTCAAATTGAAAGTACGCTGGCCTCAATCGTTGCAACGCATACCGGAAGGTACGCTTATTGTGGTCAATCATGTCGGAGTGCTTGATGTTGCCTGTGTGTGGCGTTTACTTGGCCCGCAAGCGGTGAAATCTATTTCACTTGCTCGAAGCACCTTTTGGGATAATCGGGTAATGGGCAAGGTAATTGAGCTTCTTTCAGGCGGATTGCCCCTTGATCAAACGGGAACAACAATGATCCCCTTTTTAGCGCGAGCATGGGATTTGTTGGCAGGTGGAAGATACCTCATTATGTTTCCGCAGGGCAGATTACAACGAGCAAAAACGCAAGACAGATTCAAAATGGGGGTTGGATTTGTTGCAAAGGAGCTCGGATGCCCTGTGGTGCCCATAAAGCTTGTGGGATACGAAGATGTATGGCCGGCACCCCAAGTGTTATTTCAAGACATTGCGACCATGTTGCCCAAAAAACGAGGTACGGTAGTGGCGCTGGTGGGAGAGCCTGTTCAATACGATTCCACTGAATCGGCGACACAGATAACACGAAAAATTGAAGAAGCCTTTGATACGTTGCACCCTTAAAGACTGTGGGCGAGTCGTTCATTGAGGGTGCGTGATATACTAGCTTTCAGAATTTATATATTATTACCATTTGCATTTTCTTTTATGAAAATACTTATCGCCTTTGCAACATTAAGCGGCAACACCCAGATGGTGTCAGAGCATGTGGCAGACCATTTAAAAGGGCTTTCACACGATGTAACCATCATGAGTCAGGATGAACTTGAGCCGACACAGATGAATGAGTACGAATTGGTATTTTTAAGCTCTTCGACTTGGGGAGATGGTGAACCAAATCCAACATCAGAGGTATTTATGGAAAAGCTCAAGACACACACAGAGCCTTTTGGTGCAGTGAAGTTTGCAGTATTTGGACTCGGGGACAGTAGCTACGCACATTATTGTGGCATCGTAGACAGATTCGAAGAACTGTTGAAAGAGAAGGGGAAAGCTCCCATTGTCGAAAGCTTTAAGATTGACGGATATCCGGAAGACGAAGTACTTGCTCAAGCGAATGCATGGGCAGAGAAAGCAGTTGCGGCCGCTGTGTAACTAAAACACCAGTTGTTCACACTCTGCACGTGTGTAGGCGCCCACCTTGGTGCGTACGATGGAGTATGCAAGTGATGGTAATCCCAGTTGAGCACCCAGATCTTCGGCCAGTACCCGCATGTACACTCCAGAACCACACGACACGTGTAATGTGTACACGGGGAACCTACTATTTGCTGACACTTGCTACAGTTTCGTTTCCCAGAGTTTCGCAATTTCTTCCTGTCTGAAGTCACCGCATACAGATGTGATACGATTGCGTATCGCAAGGCGCAATTCAAAAGGCGTAATGTGGTGCATTTGGTGCATGTGAATACTATGAATGTGTACGGAGTGAGTTGGAATGTCAATTTCTTGGAGTCTGTTTTGCCTGGCCCACCAGAAAAGTGGCTTACCCTGTACTTTGATTGATGCATAGGCAGGATAGCGTTGATTTATGGTGCCACTGAAAGCGGAGAGTGCTGTTTCAACAACTTTTTTTTGGACATCAATTTTCGTACTCGATATTTTGGTGACCTTTCCTAATACATCACCGGTATCAGTTGCACATCCAAAAAGAACTTCAACTTCATATGCTTTATCAAGATGTTCCAGAGTGCGCCTTTGTTTGTTTGCTGCGCCAATAAGCAAGATAAGCACGCCTTCTGCCATCGGATCAAGTCTCCCGGCGTAGCTTATGGGAATATCTTCAGGTATGGCATGCAATTTTCGATATGCATGAACGCATTCCAGAGGAGTGCGAAATATGGGCTTATTGACGGGCACAATTGCAGAGGGATGCATGATGATTTGATGAAACACTTTCTATTGCCCCACATTATCTCACGCATCACACATGAACATGGCTGATGATAATGTGCGACTTGTTTGGTACACTAGGTATCTGATGATTGACACTGATTATCATTTAAATAATAATTATGATCACCAAAGTTCACACAGAAAAAGCAAAGAAAGTGCCGACGTATGACCTTTCAAAACAAGAAAACGGATTTTTGATTGAGTTATTTAAAAACGAAGATAAAACGGACGTGTACCTAACCTGCGCCAAGCCAGGCGCCTTCAAGGGCTACCACTTGCACCGTGTTCGTGCAGCCCGCTACATGTGTATTAAGGGAACAATGAAGATAATTTTATATGTTGATGGCAAGCGAGAAGAGCACATATTAAGCGAGGAAAACCTGACACGACTATACATTCCTCCTCATGTACCCACAGGGTTGGAGAATATTGGCGATGTAGATGCATGGCTTGTGAATTATCCCGATCCTGCCTACGACCCGAAGCTTCTCGATGAGCAAGTGGACTTCACGCAGGAAGAACTGGATTCTGGGGAATATCTTAATAGACTTTAAGAGAATTACCCTGATCGGCTTATGTACGAGAGATATGGATATGTGCAGAAGGAGGACTTGGTATTTGGTGGAATTATATAACTCTGCTCGAACGCATTTTGAACGAAACAGCTAACCTTTGCACCTCTCCCGCGCCCGCATTTTCTCCGTAGCTTGCGTCGGCGCGAGACGCCCCCGTCTCCACGCTTGGTGGTAGCTCTTTTTGCTTGCCCCACCCAGTGCGCGCACAGAAAACCACCCGCTAACGCGAGTGGCTCCCTTTTATCTTATCGCGAAAAATCAACCCAGTCTTCCGCACCCTCTCTAAAATCCCGATACACCTCTTTTGAGTTTATCTTTGCCACACCGTGGTCAAATATCACAATTCCGCCCACTACTTTTTTCTGTTCTCTGATGTAGTTCTGCAATGCCTCAGCTTTTGCTTTCGTGTCCTCCACCTGAAAACCTGCCGACTTGGTATCGTAAATACCGATAGTATTGTCGGTATATTTCACGATAAAGTCCGGCTGAAAAGTTTTGCCTTTCTCGTCTATTTTTATACCGAAGTTTTCCTGCATATGTTCATCTCCGTTTTTCCACCACCATACGACTTTCCCACTATTTTTTAGCAAATCAATAAATTTCGTTTCTGGCTCACTTTTCTCAACTTCCAAGATAGCCTTATCGTAAAAATAATTCTCCACGCGCTCCACCGCAAAAACCTTATCGTTATAACTTTTCTCCTCCGGAATCTGCCATGCGTCATCCCATATCTCTAACTCCTTCAATTTTTCTGCGTCTACTTTGTCTTTCTTTTGCTTGAAGTCTGCAACGGCCTCGTGCAAAATACTTTTTATAATCGCCTCGTTGTAAATAATAAACGCGTCAATCCATACGATGTTCTTACCCAAATACTTTTTGATTATTCCAACGAGCGTATTCTTCATCACGGGGATAGACCGCGCCGCCTGATAGCCAGCGAGTTCACTTCCTAGAATCGCCTCTATTTTCAGGCGCAAATCGTTCTCGCTCATCACGAGGCTCGTCTGGGAGTCGTCCTCTATGCGCGCCGTCTCATCAATCGTCCCACCAGAAATGATTACATCACTCATAATATTCACGCGCAAATTGCCTTCCATTTCTACTTTTTCGCCGTCGCTTCCTTTCCATGCCTTTATTGTTTTATAGTTTTCGCTCGTATCAGCACTTAATCCAAAAAACTTCGCAAATTTATTTTCAAAAATCCCACTAAAGAGTCCTGCTGTGATGTCGTTATACGTGGTGCGCGTGCGATAATAACTTCGCAAAGTGATATTCTTCACACCATCTCGTTTTTTGCCGACCAGAGTCTTGATAATATTCGGGCCATAGACTTCACGCTTCACATCAATTCTCGGTGTATTAGTAAACACATATCCGCGATTCAGCACATCATCGTCATAATGCTTCGCTTCCGGCATACGCAATATGCGCCCTAAAACTTGGACCTCGAAAGTGATGCTGGCACTCTCACGCCATTTCAAAAGTATATGCGCGCGCGGGCAGTCCCAACCAGTATCAATCGCTTGTTTGAAAATCAATACACGCACTGGACTGTTCAGCTTTACCAAATCTTTGTCCGCCAAAAACTTCTCTTCCGACAACCAGATCGCCAAGTTGCCGTTTTCTTGCGATATTCCTTGCTCTCGTAAAAACTCTACCGCCACGTCTTTTTTCGCATCTCCCGCTTCGCTGTTTGGGAGCTGTATCAACAGGAGTGGTTTCACGCCAATTTTCTTTTTCTTAAATAAGCCCTCAAGCTCCGTCAATTTATTCCAGCTAGCCAAAAGAACAGCTTGCTCCGTGTCCAGCTCGCTCGCGTCTTCGTTCGTAAAATCTTCATTGATGACAATATCTTTCTTGATCAATTCCTCGTCAATTACATCCTGCGGGTTCACGGTGTAGTCTGGCTGTTCAGTCAATTTAGGTGTTGCCGACATCTCAATGATCAAGTTGGGCTTGATGACATCATTAATTATCTCCAACGCTAGTTTTGTCTTTGCAGCCATTTGGCTTTCGTCAATAATCAACACTATTTTTCGTCCCATTTCGCGCGTCTCGTTGAGCACATCAACAAAACTGCTTCGCTCGCCATCTTTCATCACCACATTTTTCCATTCACCCGTCTCGCGGTCGCGCGTGCGTATCTTTTCCCAGTTAAAAACAATCACCTCGTTCTTTTCAATAATATCCTTGCTTCCCGCAAAAGCTTCCAGCATTGTTACCTGTGGCGAGCCGTCAAATGCCTCTTTGAGCGACTTCGCTGATTGTTTTTCCAAATCGCCTTTGCCGATAGACACCCAGAGGAAACACAAGTCCATTGAGTTGAAGTCCACATTGTCGCTATCTGCCATCCGCGCTACCACTTGCGACATCATAAAAGTTTTACCGGAACCAGTCGGCGACTTAAAAACAAAAACCATATTCTGGCTGGTGAGTTTATACTTTGCGCCTGCCAAAATTGCCTGCACCGCGATTTCTTGAAATTGTTTGAGTGTTCGTGCCATATTATTTTCTCGCGACTTCGCGCGCTAGTTGTTTATAAATATCCAAAATCTTTTGTGGAATTTCCTTAATCTCGCAATTTGCCACGCCTGCAAACTCATCGGCAAAGATGCTCGCCGAGCCGTCCAACACAAAGATATATACGGATTTTTCTGACTCTTGCGGCAACTTGTTCAGCTCCGCGATAAAGTCCGTAAACTCCGGATCGGTAAAGAAATCAAAAAATATGCCAAGATACTTGTTACCATTTTTGAAAAACTTATAATTCTTCGCCTGCTTTTTGAGCTTCACCGCTTCAAAAACATTTTCCTTAACACGCAACATCTCCGCGCACTGGCGCGTCAGATCAATCTTGAGTTGCGAGACGCTTCCTTTTTTCTCCACAAAGTCTGTCTGGAAGTAGCGGAGATTGGCAGGGATGCCAGCCGTGTTGCCGTAGCCGTCAATCACTTTTTTGATGCGAGGGTAGGTAACATCTTCAGCAATCTTATTTTCGTTATTGGTACAAAGAATAAATTGACGCGTGCCATTGTCTTCCTTGTTTAATTCAAGAACGGCATGCCCAGTTGTTCCAGATCCGGCAAAAAAATCTAAAACAATGCCTTGGTCAGAAGTCATTAATTTTACCGTGTCCATGACTGCATATAATGACTTTGGATAATTAAACTTACCCTCGCCGATTATTTTTTTTAACAAATTCGTTCCTTGAAACTCTGGGAAGTATTTTTTATCAGTCCATAAGTTTTTTAGCACTTGTTGTTCATGATATTTATGCTGTATTTCAAGTTTTCCGTTTTCTCTAATAGCCCGATACTGACTATCTGCAAGTCGCTTAGCAAATGTATCTGGTTTCGTTTTCCAACTATAATCTTTGCCATTAGATACTGGATATACGGGAACATAACCATCAGTATTAGTAGTAGTTATCTTTTTTAGGTCTGGACTTACCTAAATAGGATAATAAAAAGCAGGTTTTTTCTCACGACTTGTACTTGTTCTTATACGCGCAAATGACTGCCATCTAAACCGACCTTGTGTATCTTGCTGATCAAATGTCTGCGCAACTTCATCATCAATAGCAACCGATTCAAATTCTGCTATTGATATGTCTTTTGCATATACAAGCATATATTCTGTTGATGCAGAAAAAAATCTCTCATGCTGACGTCCTTTTGGATTAATAAACACCGTAACAATACCTATGCGATTTTGTTCACCAAAAACTTTGTCCATGAGTGCGCCGAGATAGAAAAGCTCATAGTGATCAATGGTACAAACTATGAAACCGTCATCCTTCATCAAATTTTTCGCGAGACGCAGACGACTTTCCATAAACGAAAGCCACTTACTATGTCGGAAAGAGTCCTCGCTATCTACATAATCGTTATTATATTTCCAGTCTTTTGCGCCCGTGTTATAAGGCGGATCAATGTAGATGAGATCAATCTTGCCAGCGTGGGTATAGTTGAGGACAGAGAGTGCGTGATAGTTGTCGCCCTCAATAATGAGGTGGGTCGGGTCGGTTTCTTTCCCTTTTTGTATTTTCTTTTTGTCTATTTCTGCCAAGACGGGTAATTTCGTCTCGCAATCCACCGCCACCTTTTCTGGATCTTTGATGTCGTAGTGGAGGAAAAGTTTATTTTTGAGAAAATGGTCGTTGGAATGCCTAAAACTTTCAAGCTGTTTTTCCAGCTTGATAATTTGTTCTTTGAGCGATTCCGATTCTTGATTTATTTTGTTTGGTTTAGTGCTCATAATTATCTCAAAAGCTCATCGCTCGTTACTCCCAACGCTTGGGCTATTTTTTCAATGGTGCCACCGGTAGGATTCGAACCTACGACCCAACGCTTATGAAACGTTTGCTCTGCCCCTGAGCTACGATGGCTATTTTGGTCAATTTCGTGCTAAAATTATAGCACATGGATACGCCGCTTCTTTCGATAAACATCGTGTCTTATCAAACAAAAGACATTACCCTGCAATGCTTGCGATCCATCGAAAAATCGCTCGCGTTACGCTGGCTCACAAAAACCCCCTCACATGATATTGAGATTGTGATTGTTGACAACAATTCAAAAGATGGCTCATTTGACGCAATAGAGCAATACAAAAGCTCTCTGGGCATTCCTATTCGTCTTATTCGAAATACTGAGAATGCGGGATTTGGCAAAGGTCACAATAAAGCAGCTCGCGCATCTCGGGGAGAATATTTACTTCTGCTTAATACTGACACAATCATGGTGAAGGATGCGCTTGCAACATTCGTTTCGGAGTGTATGGCTAATAATCCACCTCACACCAAAGCGTACGAAGCATTGGTCACTCGTCCAACGCGCACCGGCTACAAAGTGCATTTTGCGGGGCCTCAACTTCTGAACGAAGACTTTTCTCCCCAACCATCATGTGGACCGTATTATTCCATACCCACCATCATTGGTGCGCTATTTTTACGCGGTGATTATTGGGGGCTGACGCGTTATGCACCAAGCATCCCGAAGGCTGTTGATTGGGTTTCCGGTGCATGCATCATGTGCAGGAAGGATGATTTTCTAGAGCTTGATGGCTTTGATGAAAACATATTTATGTATATGGAGGAGATTGAGCTCTTGTATCGGGCACGAAAGAAGGGAATGAATGTGTGGTATCTGCCAAACGCACAGCTAGTTCACCTTGGATCGGCCTCCAGTAATAAAACATATCCCATCTTCCAGGTGTATCGTGGCTTTCTCTTTTTATACCGCACCCATCATCATCCTTGGGCACTGGGTATGGTACAATGGCTTCTTGCACTAAAAGCACGCCTGGTCATAGCACTTGCGATGCTTTTAGGCCGTCAGAAACTCATGGAAACATATCGAAGCGCACTCGCAATTGTGCAAGAATCCCGTCAAAAATTACCATCATCACCCATATGAAATGGCATAAACTACTCAGCACATTCGATAGACATATTTTGACCCTCTGTACATTAGTTCTATTGGTCATTATTCCGCTCTATCCTAAAATACCCTTTATCCGCATTCACGACACGTATATCGCAATACGTCTGGAGGATTTTTATGTGGCGCTTATGGGTGTGGTGTTTGTCATTCAATTTTTGCGTCGCAAAATTCAGTGGCACCGACAGTTTACATTGCTTTTCTTCCTTTTTTGGAGCTCGGTTTTTATCTCCCTCTTTTTTAATATATTTGTAAGTCAGGTAATTACCTTTCGCAACATCGGATTTCTTCACGCGCTTCGCCGTGTGGAGTACATGTTTCCCTTCTTCGTAGCATTCGCTGCCGTACAAATAGAACTTCTTCATGTGCGAGGCGCGGACAGCCATAAAAGAATCCTTATGAAATTTCTGAATGTAAGCATTTGGGTTACGCTTTTGGTAAGCCTTTATGCGCTTGGTCAAAAAAGCTCCATTTTGTTTCAGCCGGTGCGTGATGTGTTTGAATGGATGTCAGTCAATAGCTATGGATTTATGAAAGATGTGGGATATTTTTTCTTCCGCTTTTTCGATTTTCCGGCCGTACAAACAATGAATGCGGAGTTTGCCAAGGGCCATCTTTTGAAGCTTACCCCTGAATCTCGAGTCTCTGCCACATTTGCCGGTCACTATGATCTTGCAGCGTATTTGGTTTTCTTGATTCCCATTGTCGCTGCAAGCATAAGCTATACCACCCATAAGATTCGTGGAATATTTGTGTATATTCTCGCCATTACCACACTTATCCTTACTGCATCGCGCATTTCTTTTGGTGCTTTTGTCTTTTCTATCACTCTATACTTTGTGTTTACGCGCAAGTGGCGCGGACTCGTGCTCACCGCCCTGCTCACCTTCGTTTTACTTTTAATGAGTCGGGACATGACCAATCGATTTATGGATATGTTTCAGAAAACCCGTGTATTTGAAAATGTGCAAACCGGAGCTGAAATCATTAACCAAGAAATTGAGGTTACCACACTTCCTGCAGGAAGCCATTTCGTTGTACAGGGCGGCTCAGCCCCGGTAGTCAGCGAAAAAGACAAAAAAGATTTGCAGAAACAGTTGGTGAAAAAAGAGATTGAAGAAGCGAAAAAAAGCGGTCGGGTCATCACCGAGGAAGATGCAATACGCCTGGTGAACGAGAAGTACAAAGAATTCCAATCTTTTGTTGCTAAAGATGTCGTCGCCGGTGACACATCTCTTGCGACACGTACACAGGTTGAATGGCCACGCGCATGGCGTGCATTTCTTGCCAATCCCATCCTTGGGACGGGCCCGAGCTCACTCACCGAAAGCACTGATGGCGATTATTTCAGATGGTTTGGTGAAATGGGTGCGCTTGGCGCATTGCTTTTCATGGGAATATTGGCGCTTATTGGTAAGACAATGGTTAGTGCCATCAAAAATCATACGCAAGATGTATTGATTATTGCGGGTTTTTGCGCAGGCTTTATCGCGCTTCTGGTCAATGCAATTCTCATTGATGTTTTTGAGGCATCAAAAGTTGCATTTATTTTCTGGACCATAACGGGGTTATATATCGGCATTTTTAGCACATCTCATACTCATTCAAAGCACGCTTAAATAATTCTATTGATATGACTTTTTTGAAAAAACATAATCGGATTGATATTGTGATTCTTTTTGTAATCATTATATTCGCTCTCGCATTTCGCTTGTACAAAATTGAGACACCGCTTATTGAGTTTCACAGCTGGCGTCAAGCAGACACACTTGCAGTCGCTCGTAACTATAGTCGTGAGGGGATTAATATGCTTTTACCTCGCTATGATGACGTATCGCCACTTCAAACTGGGCAGGATAACCCTCGCGGGTATCGTATGGTTGAGTTTCCCCTCTATAATGCAGTTATTGCGCTTTGGTATCAATTAATTCCTCAACTTGACATTGTGGTATGGGGTCGAGCGGTAAGCATTTTTTCCTCAATAGTTATTCTTGGCATAATTTTTAATCTTGCCCTGCGAGAAGCTGGCCGGATCGCTGCAGTCGTTTCAGCCATGATGTATGCGGTGATGCCGTTTTTTGTATTTTATACCCGCGCCATCCTCCCTGAAGTATTTGCAAGCATGTTGGTTATGATTGCGCTGTATGTAGCATATCGCTCGCGTAGTAAATATGCCATAATTTTATCGGCGGTCGCATTTGCATTAGCAGTGCTCGTGAAGCCGACAACTGTCTTTTATGCACTAGCCCTCTGGTATGCGTATGCACATCACCAATCCAAGTTGAGCTTTCGACTAGCAACCCCTCTTGTACTTCTTGCGGTGGCTCTTGTCCCGTTTGGCTTGTGGCGACTCTACATTCAGCAGTATCCCGAAGGAATACCTGCGAATTCTTGGCTTATCACAAGTGTCAGCACGGGTGGAGCTATGTATCCAATCTTTTTCCGACCCGCATTTTTCAGATGGATATTTTTTGAACGGATAAATGTTTTGATATTAGGTTCATATAATCTAGTATTTTTTATACAAGGGTTATGGTCAAAAACCAAGACATTTCTTCCACATGCCCTTCTTTTGTCATCATTTGCCTACCTATTTACGTTTCAGGGAGGTAACGTACAGCATGAATACTATCAAATACTCATTCTTCCAAGCCTTGCGATCATCTCAGGCATAGGTTTTTCGTATATATACAAAAATGCCCATCATTTGATTCAAAAAATAGCTGTTTTTGCCATGGGTACTGCGCTTTTTATCGCAAGTTGGTTTATCTCTTGGGAGAAAGTGCAACACTATTATTACTCGCTCAGCGACATCCCTCAATTTGCCAAGATTGTCCGCACGTTTGTTGCCCCGGATGAGCTTATTGTCGTTGATACCGGAGGCGACACAACGGCTCTATTTGCCTTTGATAGAAAAGGCTCACCCGGCATTTACAGCTCTGCAAAAAGTTTTAAAGAGAAAGGATACGCCTATATATTCACTTATAATCAACAAACTGCAGACAGTCTCGAGCAAGAAGATCCAACCATTACTCGGGTTTTTGCAAACGATCGCTTTGTTCTATTAAAGCTTTAGATGCATTTTTGATAGGGTATGAAAATCCTCATGCTTACTCCGTATTTGCCGTATCCACCCGCTTCAGGTGGGCAAATTCGTACATACAATTTACTCAGGCACCTTAGTAGTGCACATGAGATTACACTCGTGTGTTTATATAAAAAAATTGAAGAGCGTCAGTACGCACAGCATCTAAAAGACTACTGTAAAGACATCTATTTATGTAAACGCCCAGAAAAGCCATGGCAGATAAGCACGGTCTTAAAGTCGGTTTTTGGACTCCTTCCATTTTTAGTGGTGCGTAATTATTCACAAGAAGCGGCAGACAAAGTCGAAGAGTTGCTTAAAACAGAATCATTTGATGTATTACATGCAGAAACATTTTATGTGATGCCACATATTCCCAAAACACATATACCGACTCTATTGGTAGATCAAACGCTTGAGTATAGAGTATACAAACATTATATTACCCAGCTTCCGTGGTATCTGCACCACCCATTAAGATTGGACACTTTTAAGCTGAAATTTTGGGAAAAGCATTATTGGAATCATGCACAACTTGTAGCTGCAGTTTCTGACTCAGATGCGGCTATGATTCATGATCTTGCACCTAATATCAATCCGGTCGTTATACCCAACGGCGCAAGTGATGATATGTTTGTTATGGATCCGGTAAAAAAAGATATTAAGGAATCGGTGAAGATGCTTTTTGTTGGCAACTTTTCCTGGCTTCAAAATACTGAGGCAGTTGGATTTTTGATAGAGCAAGTTATGCCACTTTTATCCCATGACACCATCCAATATGAGCTCACTGTCGCGGGTCAAAATATTCCTTCGCGCCTCTTGCAGGCCAAGGCAAGCAATCTGCACTTTGTTAATCTCAATGAAGCCGGCAATGAACAGGTTCGCCAGGTATACACTGACGCTCATGTGTTTGTCGCACCTATATTTGGCCCTGGAGGAACACGTTTAAAAATACTTACTGCTATGGCAACTCGCTTACCGGTAGTCACAACCGCTACCGGCGCTGAAGGCCTTGCCCTTCAAGATGGCGTGAGTGTCTTACTGGCGCAAAGCCCGCAAGAATTCGCCCAAAAAATTACTCATATCGCACAAGATGATGTATTGCGACAGGCTCTTGCACATAATGCTTACACCATTGCTCGCAGTCAATTTAGCTGGGAATCCATAACAAAAAAATTAGTAAGCTCATATGAATCATTGGTCAGTAGTCGAAATTAGTCATTGGTAGCCCCCTGTATTTATCATGCATATCGGCATAGACATATCACAAATCATTTATCAGGGAACTGGTGTCGCTCGGTTTACCTATCATTTAACAAAAAGCATCCTTGCTGCTCGAACGCCTCATCGTTTTACATTTTTCTTCTCCTCGCTTAAGCATAATTTGCATGCAGATATTCTTTCTGAAATAAAAAAAACAGATCATACGCTTGTTCGATGGTATGTCCCACCCCGTATGCTCTCACTGATGTGGAATGAAGCGAAATGGCGAAACACCATGCCCGTACCCCATGAATTTGACTTGTTTATTTCATCTGACTGGACTCAGCCACCCGTGAAGATTGCACAGAAACAAGCAACAATTGTCCATGATCTGGTCTTTCGAAAAATGCCAGAGACAGTTGATCCACTTATATTATCAACCCAGTCAAAACGTTTAAGTCATGTCGTGAAGGAATGCGCACAGATATGGTGTGATAGTGCGTCAACTAAAGCTGATCTTCAATCTGAATATCAAGATATTTTTGCTAAAGTATCAGTAAATTACCCGGGAATATCCCGCCTTTCAGTGCCGACAAGCGCTCGATTCAACTATGCATTTAAACCTGGCGAATATTTGTTTGCAGTTGGTAAGGTGGAACCTCGGAAAAATTTGAAAATTCTTATTGAAGCGTTTTTGCACCTGATTCAAGATCCTCGATTTGCTCATTTATCTTTGGTCATCGCCGGGCCTCGTGGGTGGGATGTTGATACCTCCGCTTTCCAACATCCCAAGATTCTAATGCTTGGTGCGGTATCAGATGAAGATCTTGCAACACTCTACACTCATGCCCTCGCCTTTGTATTTCCTTCTTTGTATGAGGGTTTTGGTATTCCTCCTCTTGAGGCAATGACGCTTGGGTGTCCAGTGATTATGAGCAATAGTTCATCACTCACTGAGATTGCAGACGAGCGCTCGGCTTTGTATTTTGATCCTCGCAATATGGATGAATTAGTTGCTGCGATGCGGTTTATGGCCCTTCAACCTCAAGCGCGCCAATCATTTATTGATAATGGGTATGCCAATGTCAAGCGATTTACCCATGAAGCCTACCTCGCAAATATGTTAGAATCGATAGAGGAACTCTGATTTTGAGTGCATTATTTTCTATGCGTCTAATTCTTATTGATGGAAACGAAGCTAACGTAGATAAAACCGTTGGTGTCTCGGTATACACGAGCAATCTCCTTTCCCAGTTTAAACGGTATGCTTCGCATGATATTCGATTTTTGGTGTATCTACGCGAAAACCCCAAGCTACACCTCCCCAGAGAAAATCAATATTTTAGATACAAAGTTGTGTGGGGGCCATTTATGTGGCTTCGCTTTTTTTTACCCCTGCAGATGCGTATTGATTACATGTGGCAACGATTGAGAAAAGTATTAATACTATCCAATATACGGTTTCATGCGTTTTTTGCCCCGGCACACTATTCTCCTCCTTGGATACCTCCAAATTGCAAATTAGTTGTGACCATTCACGATTTGGCGTATGAATTTTTCCCTGATGAATTTCTTAAGAAAGACTTGTATAAACTCCATCATTGGACTATAGAATCAGTAACCAAAGCCCACGATATTATCGCCGTTTCCTCACACACAAGGGCAGATATTGTGAAAATGTATCATATACCAGAGGAAATGATTCACACCATACCTAACGGCCTTACCCCATTTAAAACAACAACACCCAAACAAAATATGCTGATACAAGGGCATGATTACAAATTGGTGCCGTATCACTATATTTTGTATGTAGGGACACTGCAACCTCGTAAAAACTTAACCACGCTTGTGTACGCCTTTGCATTATTTCACAAAGAAAATCCGGATTATAAGCTTGTTATCGCTGGAAAGAAAGGATGGTTGTATAAAGAAATATTTTCTTTGGTTCATAAATTAAAGTTGGAAGATGTAGTGCATATAGTTGGATATGTGAATGAACTTGAGAAATATCATTTGTACCATAAGGCGTTTTGTTTTGTTATGCCAAGCTTATATGAAGGATTTGGTATTCCCATGCTTGAGGCTTTTTCCGCTGGTTGTCCGGTTATTGCAAGTAACACCTCAGCCTTGCCTGAAGTGGGGGGGACGGCAGCGTTGTATTTTGAGCCCAAGAACGCAAATAGCTTACTTGATAAACTCCGGATGCTGGAGAAAGATTTGAAACTGAGAAATGAACTTGTTGAGCGGGGAGAGGCTCGAGCACGAAAATTCTCATGGGAATACTGTGCGGAGAATACACTTGAAATATTGTTGAAATGACCAAAACACACCACCACCCATCAACCATACGGGAAAATGATTTAGGCCCGCGTGAGTGGAATGCTTTGGCCACACACCCCATGCAATCATGGGAGTGGGGAGAGGTGCGCAAACACGAAGGTAAGCGGATTGTGCGCCTGATACAAAAAGACGAACAGGGAAATGATGCTCAGGTATATTTACTCACCATTCATCCTATCCCATTTTCTCCATATGCAATAGGGTATGTGCCCAAATCATTCGCTCCGACATTAGATTTGGTGAACTATTTGAAACCATGGGCCAAGAAGTATGGAGTTATATTCATTAAATTTGAACCTAACATATTGAAAGATGAATGGAAGTCGATCCATGTGCCCAGGTTAATCATGTCGCCCCATCCACTCTTTACCATGTGGAATCAGACGCTTGACATCGCTCGAACAGAACAAGAACTCATGGCAACAATGCATCCAAAGACCCGATACAACATTCGACTTGCCCAGCGAAAACATGTAACTACTGAAGTATTAAACAATGAAGAAGGCTATCAAATTTTCGAGCGTTTGTATTTTGACACCTGCATGAGACAGCGATACAAAGGCCACATACCGGCGTACCATAGGAATGTATGGGTAATATTGAATGAAAGGCAACAGAGCGAGTATGTGTCCGGACAAACCGGACTGCAAAATCATATTATTGTAGCTCGCTATAATGCCGAGCCTCTTGCTGCTTATCAATTATGGCAATTTAAAGACACCATGTATTATGTCTATGGTGGATCATCTGACACACACAAAAACGTAATGGCGCCCAATCTACTTATGTGGGAGGCGCTGCTTCTTGCGAAACAACTTGGATGTACTCGTTTTGATATGTGGGGAAGCTTACCACCCAATCATAACTCATCAGACCCGTGGGCCGGGTTTACGAAGTTTAAGCAAGGCTATGGCACTCAATTTGTCCAATATGCAGGGTCGTTTGATCTTGTTATAAACCTCTTGCTCTACAAACTATATACAACGGCTCACCACATTCGGCAAAAGATTGTCCTATAGTACAAAGTTAAGATGGTTTAGTGCTCGTTTTTAATCAAACAAATGGTTGCCACGTTGGCCTTACACATAGTAATGCTTGTGGGTATTCACCTTTGTAAAGATGTCTAACAGACTAATCTGACACACAGCGAATCAGAGATATGTTCTTAGATGCTTTCTAATTTCTTGGTACTTCCTCGCTTCTTTTTGGGTTCATGTAATGCAATTTTTAACACATCCTCAATCCTCTCGACAAACTGAAATTTCATAACAGCCTTGATGTTTTCCGGAATATCTTCTTCGTAATCTTTTTTGTTTTCCGATGGCAAAAGAACTGTTTTTATTCCCGCTCGATTTGCGGCGAGCACTTTTTCTTTAACCCCTCCTATTTCAGTCACTCTCCCTCGAAGAGTTATCTCACCGGTCATGGCCAAATATTTGTCTACAGGACGCTTAGTAAGAGCCGAGACCATCGCTGTCGTAATCGCTGCACCTGCTGAGGGGCCATCTTTGGGCGTTGCGCCTTCGGGGACATGCACGTGCACATCAATTTTTTCAAAAAGGTTTTTATCAAGTCCTAATGCGCTCCAGTGAGACCGTACATATGATAGGGCAGCTTGGCAGGATTCCTTCATTACATTGCCCAAATTGCCCGTGAGCGTGAGATTACCCTTGCCCGGCATGGTTGTGACTTCGATAAAGAGAATATCACCTCCAGACTGTGTCCAAGCAAGACCCGTACTTATGCCAATATAATCAATATCTTCAACCATTTGATTGAGATATTTGGGGACACCCAGATACTTTCTCAAATCATCAGGTTGAATGACTTTTTCAAAAGGAATCTGCTCGACGATTTTTGTTGCTACTTTGCGAAGAACACGGGCTATCTCTCGTTCGACATTTCTTACGCCAGCTTCTCGCGTGTATTTGCGAATAATCTCGCGAAGAGTTTCCTCGGGTATTTCGACCTGTTCTTCTTTGACCGCCGCAGCATGAAGTTGTTTGGGAACAAGATACTTTTTGGCTATATTGTATTTTTCATCTTCCGTATAGCCTGCAAAATGAATAACTTCGAGCCTATCAAGAAGTGCCGGCGGGATGGTGTCGAGTTGGTTTGCGGTCGTTATGAAAAATACTTCAGACATGTCAAACGGAAGCTCGAGGTAATGATCTTCAAATGTGCCATTTTGCTCAGGGTCAAGTAGTTCCAGTAGTGCTGAGGCTGGGTCGCCGCGATAATCATTTCCAATTTTGTCTATCTCATCAAGCATAAATACCGGGTTTTTGACACCAGCTTGTTTAATTGCCTTAATGAATCGACCAGGCATAGAGCCAACATAGGTGCGCCGGTGGCCACGAATCTCCGCCTCATCTCGTACGCCACCAAGTGCAACCTTAACAAACTTGGTGTTTAAAGCTTTTGATATTGATCTGCCTATAGAAGTTTTACCTACTCCCGGTGGACCGACAAAACATAATATGTTGGGCTGCTTTTCTTTCATATCAACAATATCCTGCCGTATAGGTGTTGCTTTTCGTTTTTTAACACTCTCTTGTTGTTCTTTTACGATTGGACTATCGGTTATAGTGTCTTGAGCATGAAGTTTAAGAACCGATAAATACTCAACAATACGTTCTTTTACCTTCGGTAGGCCATAGTGATCTTCATCTAAGATATGACGCGCTTGGGCAATATCAATTGATTGGGGTGATCGAACATTCCAGGGGAGCTCAACCACTGTCTCGATATAACTTCGAAGCGATGATGACTCAGGATTAAATTGCGACATTTGCTCCAGTCGTCTAATCTCTTTTTGCACTTTCTCTTCTATCTCTTTAGGCATTTTAGCCTCTTTGAGTTTGTCTTTTAACTCTTTAACTCCCTTATCTGCAGGGCTGCCTTTAGATGAACCAAGCTCTTCTTCTATTGTCTTCATTTTCTCTCGCAAAATATTTTCACGCATGGTTTCATCTATCTTTTCACTGGTTTTTTTGGAGATGTTGTGTTCGATCTCGAGTATTTTAATTTCTTGAGCAAGGTGCTCTGAAATCATGACAAGACGTTTTTTGAGATCATCCTCCTGAAATACCGCATATCTATCGGTGAGCTTAAGTTCTAAAACGGAGAGCACCTGATATGAGAAAGTATACGCATTGTTTATGTACAACACATTAATCATAAAATTCAAATCGAGCGTTTTTCCCATATTGATTGCGCGTTTCAGTTCTGAAGCGATGTGATGCACCAATGCTTGAGTTTCATTGTCCTCGGCGGATGACTCAATAATCTTAGATACCTCTACCTCAAGATAAGGTTCGACTTGTGTGAGGTTCTCAAGCTTTACTTTTTCAATACCTCGCACCATGATGTGCGTCTCACCTTTTTCACCCGGATTAACTCGCTCAATTACCGCTAAAACACCTATAGGGTGCATATCTTCAACACCGGGCTGGTCTTTTGAGTTGCGCTGAGATACAACGACTATCTTATTGTCCTTTTGAGCGGCATATGAGACCGCAGCAATGCTTTTAGCCCTTCCCACAATTAAAACGGATTCGCATGAAGGCATGACGAGCGTGTCAAGCACCGGTAGAAGGGGGTATACATGTTGTTGTGACAGTTCATTTTGATTTTCCATAATGGTTAGCAGTATATAAGGTTAATTGCTAATTGTCAAGGGTTAGGCGATTAAATAGTGCATTCGTATAGTGTCATTTGACATGTGGTAACACTGTCTATAGTGTTTTACACTATGTATGTCTTTATGATTACATCTTAACTGTATCATCATTTACATCGTCAATACGTGCCAATATAAGTATGTACTTGTGTTATCAAGACCGAACACTTTTTGCTAATGTCGTCCTATAATCACGTTATAAGGCTACTTGTTGGGTATTTCGGGTTGTTCTATTAGGACAATCTTTGGGTGAGAATGTCATAATCTGTATATCTTTGAGACGATAGAAGCGTGTCGTTACCATCCATGCCAAGCAGTTCTTCGTGAAAAGGTAATCTGTCTTTGTTCTCATACAGTACGCCGAGGGGGAATTTCTCTTCCATTGCCTCAAGCGACTTGATGATTGCAGAATGCATGTTATGAGCGTCATGATCTACCAACTTATACGATCGTTTTAAGAAGTATTCGAAGGTGTTTATTTTATTGAATGTGACACACGGCTGTAATATGTTAATTACAGAGAATCCTTTGTGTTGCATGCCTTTGGTAATCATTTCAGCCATGTGCTTTGCGTCGTTGGCAAATGTTTGTGCCACAAACGTCGCTCCTTGAGATATGGCAAGGGCCAACGCATTAATGGGTGTTTCTATGATGCCCGAAGGCGTTGATCGCGACTTATACCCCTTATTAGCAGTTGGTGCAACCTGACCTGTCGTCAGGCCATATACCATATTGTCGTGCACGATAATGGTTAGGTCATGGTTGCCTCTGCACGCATGAAGAAAGTGATTCCCACCCTCTCCATACAGCCCTCCATCTCCACCAACAACGAGCACTGGTTTTGTGTGGTGAGCAAGTTTTATGCCGATGGCAGTCGCAATTGCTCTGCCATGAAGCGTATGCATGCTGTTGGCATTGAGAAAATCATTCATATTACCAGAGCACCCTATATCGAAAGTAACAAAAATATCTGAGGGGGTAAGATTTTGCTGGGCGAGCGCGAGTCGAATGGCTCGAATGATGCCAAAATTTCCGCAACCCGGACACCAGGTGGGGGGGTAGCCAGTCAGATCTTTAATGAGTAAATTGGTGTCGTTCATTATTGTATTAAGTTTTTGGTAAATGTAACTATTTCATGTGCGAATATGGGGCGACCATCATACTTGAGTAGTTTATGTGTAATTTGATCTATGTTGCATTCTGATTTTAAAAGCCTGTCCAGCTGACCTTCGCTATTGTTTTCAATAAGCACGTATATTCCAGATGCGTCAAATAATGGCTTCACGAGTGTTTCAGAAAGCGGGTATACGTGCGTAAAGTGTATATATGCATTGTGAATATTTTCATCTTGAAGCATTGTTTGTGCCTGGAGAATAGCTTTTTTGTTTGAGCCATATGATACGAAAATGATTGAGGCTGACTGTATATCTCCAAAAACTAGCGGAGGTTGGTAATCACCGGAATTAAGATATGTAGAAAGTTTTCTTGCACGCTTTTCAACTTGTTTGACCACCTCTTCCGCATCTTCGGTGGTATGAGAATCCTCCACATGCTCGTATGAATTGGCTTGCCAAAAATGGCCTTTTTGCATACCAGGTATAAGATATTCAGATATGCCATCGGGCGAATCTTTATATCGTAGGTACGGGTTTTGGTCAGTGTGCATAACCAGCTTACCTCTTTTTGGCGTATGCTTTTTGGTAAAATCTTTAAACCACTGGTTATCAATTGTCGCATGAGATTCAGCAACAAGTTTGTCTGCGAGGACAATTACCGGCACTTGATATGTATCTGCCAAATCGTATGCTTTTGTGGTAATTTCAATCATTTCTTGAATATCACCCGCCGCAAGCACAATTTTGGGGAACTCACCATGCCCTGCGTGAACAGCAAAGAGCAAATCTCCTTGACCAGTCCACGTGGGCAAGCCGGTTGCGGGGCCCGGACGCTGTGCCACATACACAACAAGCGGAATTTCAGCGACCCCCGCATAACTGAGTGACTCCACCATAAGCGCAAATCCTCCTCCTGAGGTGCCAACAGATGATCTGACCCCTGCATATGCGCAGCCAAGTGCCTCACTAATGACGGCAATCTCGTCTTCCACATGTCTGACGACCATCTTAGTGTGTTTTGCCCATGAGGCTAGGGTAGTTAACACCGTTGAAGCGGGGCTCATGGGGTATGCAAAGTATCCCCGGCAATCAGCAACTACAGAAGCAAGGGAAAAGGCCTCATTACCTGTCATAAGGAGGAGCTGTTTTTGAGAAAGGGGTTTTGAATGCGATGAGATGATGGAATTGGCATGGATAGAATTAGCAAGCTTCTTTTGTAATTCTTTGTCTTTACCGACCAAGTCGGTCACATAGTCCCATCCTTCTTGAGCCAATATTTTATTATGGTCTATTATCTCCTGGCCTTTCCTGCCAAACTCTTCTTCAAGAATGGAATAGAATGTTTGAATGTTCCATCCATTGAGTGCCAAGGTTGCGCCGAGTGATATGGTGTTTACCATGACTTGAAAGGCTTTGTGTTTGGTGCGCAGGGATTTGAGGGGGAGGGGAATTTGAACGAAGTCACCCTCTACTTCCACGGTATCTTGGTCAAATAGGACGACGGATTGGGGGGTTAGTCTATGTTTATCTCTGTCAAATCCATCTTGCCTGAGACAAACCAACATATCAAGCGTTTCCTTTAGGCTACCGATATTACTTGTGGAGAGTGTAACTTCATAGGTGGTAAATCCGCCACGAATGAGGCTGGGAAATTCTGCGTAATCAAACACATGGAGCCCGTGCCGTGCACAGATTTTAGAGAATGTGAGTCCGACAGTAGTAATGCCAAATCCCGCCTCACCTGATATTTTCCACGAATACTGCATAAATAAGCATAAATTCTTTACGTATTGTACTGCAGAATATGAGGGAGAAAAGTGTATTTTTTAAAGCGTTGCAATGGCCTGTCTTAATGCCTTAAGTCCGATTGTGGCACACCTTGTTCGAGCGGGGGTAACGTCAATTTGAAGTAAATGTAACACTGTTTCTTCATCAAATGATTGCACTTCGCGCAATAACTTTCCTTTTGTGTACTCACACAAAAGCGAGGCAGAGGCAATTGAAAGTGCGCATCCTTCCCCCTCAAAACATATGCGAGTTATCTTGCCTTTATAAATGTAGATCTGCATTTTGATTGCATCACCACATGAAGGATTATGTGTGGAGGATGATGCAGATGCTTTGAATTTCGAACATCCAAAATGTCTCGGATTTCGATAATGGTCCATAATAGTGTCGTGGTAGAGTGTCATGGAGTATTAGGATAATTGAGTTATAACACGAGTAATGCCTTGCATCAGGTTGTCAATATCATCAGTTGTATTGTATACGGATAGACTAACCCTGCATGATGAGGGTATGTTAAGGTGCTTGTGTAGTGGCTGGGCGCAATGATGTCCGGCACGGATGCAAATATTTTGTTCACCCAGCATATGAGCAACATCATGAGGATGACATCTATTGACGGTAAAACAAACGATCGCGCAAGAATCCAGATGCTTGCTTTGATGGACCACCACATCGTTTGGAAACAACTTTTCAAATTGCTTTACGCAATATGCTCTTAGGTCTTTGAGATTATTATGACAATCCGATGATATAATCTCTTGCACGAATTCGAGCGCTGATGCAAGAGATATCGCTTGAGCAATGGGTGGAGTGCCCGCCTCAAATTTTGAAGGTGCTTCGGCAAATGAAGATTGTGAAAGCCCAACCTCATAAATCATATCTCCTCCAAATTGGTACGGTAACAGATTATCAAGGCGCGACTTTTTCCCATATAAAACTCCGATGCCGGTAGGACCAAAACATTTGTGGCCGGAAAATACGGCAAAGTCTATATCAAGCTGTTGCACATCTATGCTCATGTGCTGAACTGATTGACACATGTCTAAAACGATGATTATGTGCGGATTAATCTGACGGGCTCGATGCGCAATTTCTTGAATAGGAAGTACGGTGCCGGTCACATTTGATATGTGGGTGAGCGCAAGTATTGCGGTATCCTGGGTAATATTCTTTTCAAACTCATCGCATATTTCGCGAACAGTCATTGTCAGTGGGTTTATCAGCGCAACCTGAAAAGGCGCATTGTGTTTTTTGGCAATTTGTTGCCACGGCACAAAGTTAGCGTGGTGCTCTATGACACTTGTCAGTACACCACGTTCTGGATTGATTAATGATTGACCTAGTGACGATGCGAGCAAATTAAGTCCTTCTGTTGCACCTTTGGTGAAAACAATTTCATCGGGTGTTTGAGCATTCAGGAAATGTGCAATTTTCTTGCGAGACGCGTGGTATGCCAAATCGGCTTTCTGGGCAAGCGGGTACATCCCCCGGTGGATATTCACACTATATGAGGTGTAATACTCATTCAGAGCCTGCAGCGCCACATCTGCCTTCAGCGTCGTAGCTGCTGAATCAAGATATACGACATGAGGATTATGACTGAAAAAGGGAAAGCGATCACGGATGGTGTTCATGAATGAGTATTGTATATGAGTGCTCGGCAAAAAGATGAGACTCATGTGTCTTTATTTTTGCATAACCGTCTGCATACCATCTTTCACTTCTTGCAGGAATCCTTCCACATAGAGTTTTTCGGCGTCTGTATATGAGAGGCCGCGTGAATGCAGGTAATGCAATTGATTGGAGTCCGGTTTGCCAGTTGTTGAACCGTGTGTGCAAAATACCTCATGAGACAATATCTCAAGATTGGGCTCTGAGGTGACTTTCGATTCCGAGGACATAAGCAAATTCTGATTCTTCTGATAGGCATGACTCCCATTGCAATGTTGCTCAATGCGAATAAGACCTTGATAGTTGAATTGTGATTTTCCATACAGCACCGACTTGATAAGCAAATTAGAAGTAGCACTTGGTGCGTGATGGTGTTGAATCGTGTGTACCTGAAACAACTGATTAGATGTGCCGGTATATAGGCCGAATATCGATAGTTTTACCCCTGACGCCTTAATGTTAAACGCAAAGGTTCCCGATACATTATCAAGCATTACAACATACACACCTTCCTGTTCATAAGAAAACGATTTGTCTTGGCTTTTGGTGATGTGTGTTGTGTGCTGCATAGATGTTTGGTGGATTTATCCCACACTTCCTTCCATCTCAATGTTGATAAGGCGATTAAGTTCAATCAGATACTCCAAAGGTATTTCACGTGAAACGGGCTGAATGAACCCATTAACCAGAAGGCCTTCCGCATCGGATTTACTTATTCCGCGAGACATAAGGTAGAGGAGGCGTTCTTCACCGAGTCGCTCAACGGTCGCTTCATGCTGAACCTCTACATCAGATGATCGAATGTTCATGGTTGGATAGGTATCTGAGCGCGATCGCGGATCAATGATCATGGCATCACAACTGACATATACTTTGCAATTGGACAAATTAGGTAGCACATCAACAATACCTCTATATGAGGTTTGTCCGCCATCTTTGGCGATAGATTTGCTCACGATGCGCGATGAGGTATGTGATGCTTTATGATAAACTTTTGCACCTGCATCCAATATCTGTCCTTTACTTGCAAGCGCGATTGAAAGCACTTCACCTTTTGCGTGAGGCCCCATAAGGTGTATGGCCGGGTACTTCATGGTAATTTTGCTTCCGAGGTTACAGTCTACCCATTCCATATGAGCCCCCGCCTCGGCCATTGCACGTTTGGTAACCAGATTGTATACGTTTTTACTCCAGTTCTGGACCGTTGTATAGCGGACTTTTGATTCTTTTTTTGCAAATATCTCAACAACTGCCGCATGAAGCGAATCACTATCATACACAGGTGCGGTGCATCCTTCAATGTAGTGGACGCTGCTTCCCTCATCAGCGATGATGAGCGTGCGTTCAAATTGTCCGAGTTTTTCAGCATTTATTCGAAAATATGCCTGAAGGGGGAGGCGTACAGTCACTCCTTTAGGGACATATATGAAGCTTCCTCCGCTCCAAAATGCACTATTTAATGCGGCAAACTTATTATCATTAGGCGGAATAAGCTTGCCGAAATATTGTTTGACGAGGTGAGGATGTTTTTGTAAAGCAGTGTCCATATCGCAAAAGATGACCCCATCTTTATTGAGTACTTTTTGCGCACTTTCATACACAACCTCACTATCATATTGAGCCGAAACGCCGGCAAGATGTTTTTTTTCCGCCTCGGGAATGCCGATTCGATCATACGTCTCTTTAATTTCTGCAGGCAAATCTTCCCACCGCCGTGCTTGACTTTGTGCCGAGCGAACATAGTAATATATATCATCGAAGTTAATGCCAGTGAGTTGTGGTCCCCAGAGTGGGGCTTTTGTGTGGGTAAAGACATCGTACGCTTTGAGTCGAAATGTAGTCATCCAAGCGGGCTCATGTTTCAGTTGAGATATATTTTTTACAATCGATGGGCTTAGGCCCATGCCGGTGGTGTACACAGGCTTCTCCGGCATGGCAAAGCCAAAACGATAGTCGAAAGAGGTGTTTACTGACATACGCTACTTAATTTTATCGGGATTAATGGATAACAATCCGTTAGTTTCACGTATATGAAATGCGCCCTTGGTAAAGTCGACAATCATATATCCACAATTTTCAAACGCCCACATTTCCCTAAAAGGTATTTTCTTGATATATTGATAAAACGACCTCATAAACCCTCCATGTGTTACGACGAGAACGGATGATTTCAAGTGCCGTTTTGCGATTTGAGTAAGGGTTGATATGACGCGCAGACGCAGCTCTCGCTGATTTTCCTCATCGGCAACGACTTTCATATCGAGTCGCTCATCTTCTGTTTTATCATCCCATCCTGCATAGCGGGCATAAAATTCTGCTTGAGTTAAACCGGCCAAAGACCCGATTTCTTTTTCGCGTAAGTTCGGTTCATTCAACAGAGCAATATTTCTTCCCTGACATACGTGGCTCGCTGTTTCCATTGCACGTTTTGAGGGAGAACTATAGGCACACGCAAAGGGGATCTCATGGAGTCTGAGGTTTAGTTTTTGAGCTTGTAACACGCCCTGTGGTGAAAGGGTGTTGTGGTCACCGTCATTTTGTGATCCTTGCACTCTTCCTGCAGCATTGAGCATGCTTTCTCCATGACGAACCAAATACAAATTAGTATTCATACATTGACATACCCATTATTTTCAATATGTTGTGCAAGCTGTGCGCCGCCTGTTTTTACAATGTTTCCATCCATCATAATGATGACTTCATGAGGGGATATGTGCTCTAAGACCCGATAGTAGTGAGTGATGATAATATACACTTTGTCTTTCCGTCTGCGATTGAGGAAGACACCAATTTGTTTAAGTGCATCTATGTCAACGCCGGTATCAATCTCATCATAGATTTGTACCGGTTTATTGAGCACGCCCGCTTGAAGAACCTCCATTTTTTTTCGCTCACCTCCAGAGGCGCCGTCGTTTAGACTCCGCTCGAGCAAATCAGGCCGTATATGAAGCTCCTGAGCAAGTGCTTGGATTTTTTTTCGCAGTTCAAGAGCCGAAATAGCCCCCGCGCAGGCGAGTTGTAATAGCTGGCCCACTCGAATACCTTGTAAAGATAAAGGGTTCTGAAATGAGAGAAATAGCCCCTGTTGCGCTCGCTCATGGGGAGTCAAACTGTTGAGCTTCACCTTCTTATTGTTATGCTTCATGGTTATTGATCCTGATTCTATGGTGTATACAGGGCTTCCCATGAGCGTATATGCAAGTGTGCTTTTCCCAGAACCGTTTGGCCCCATGATTGCATAGACCTTTCCGCGTTCAAATACATGATTAATCTTTTTTAGGATTTGTTTGCCACCAGCGGTGACGGTAAGATTGGTGAGTGTGAGCATGGTGTCTGGAAAAGATCAATGGTATCTTTCATTTGTTATAGTGGCAACTGCTGAAGCTTGGCGATACGATCTGGTATTGGCGGATGTGTCGAGAACAGAGAACTGAAAAAGGCATCTTTGCCGAAGGGATTATTAATGTACATGTGCGATGTCGCAACATTTGCACTTGCAAGCGGTCTGGATGTTGACCCGAGTTTGGCGAGCGCTTTAATAAGGCCGTGTGGGGAACCAATCATTTGTACTGCAGAAGCGTCGGCATGATATTCTCTCTGTCTTGATATGGCGAGCTGTATGAGCATACCAACGAGGGGGGTGAGCATCATAACAACTATGCTGACAAGTGCATGGATACGAGATTCATCTTTGTTGCTTGATCCGCCATACATACTGGTGTGCCAAAACATGTTTGAGAGGATGTTAAGCATACCAACGAGTATTGATACGGTTGACATAAGGCGCATATCGTAGTTTTGGATGTGAGCAAGTTCATGGGCGACGACACCCTCAAGCTCATCGGATTCGAGTGAATCCAGCAGTCCTTGTGTTACGGCAACCGCAGCATGTTCTTTGTCACGGCCGGTTGCGAAGGCATTCAGAGATTTGTCCGGGATTACATATAATGCGGGGACAGGCAGTTTTGCACTCATACAAAGCCGTTCGACAATGGCATGATAGGCGGGCGATTGCTCACGCGTTATTTTCTTGGCGCCGGATTGGGCTATGACTATCTTATCTGAGAAATAATATGCGAGAAAATTGATAATACCTGCGATCATTAGCCCAACACCAACACCACTCGACCCATACCCCGCAAATTCGGAAATGACATATGCCAAGAGCGTCACTAACCCGGTGAGAAGAGCCATGTATATGTATGTTTTTATGATGTTTGATTGACGGTAATTCATGCACTTATTATAGCAGGTTTGTCGAAGCCAGAAGCTGGTATAATCATGGCATGAGCTTACTCCAAAGCGCCCAAAACGTTTTTTTTGTAGGTATTAAGGGTGTGGCGATGGCGGGACTTGCTGTAATCTTAACTCAGATGGGGAAGCGAGTGAGTGGGTCTGACACCGAAGAAAAGCAGATTACCGACAAGATTATTTCAAAATTTGCATTTCAAACTCAGTCGCTTGGGCAAAGCCTTCCATCAAAAACAGATCTTGTGGTGTATTCTGCGGCACATGGAGGGGTTCAAAGCTCACAGGTGAAAGAAGCGGAAGCACGCAGTATACACACAATCCATCAAGCTGCTTTAATCGCCGAACTTACCGCTCTTTTCCCCTGCTCGATTGCCATTTGTGGTTGTCATGGAAAAACGTCTACAACCGCACTGGTTGCATATACGCTTGAGCAGTTAGGTGCACAACCCAGCTGGCTCGTTGGGGCGCCATATTTTAAAGGGCTGCTTGATATAAATAATACAAATAATTCTAGCGAAAGTGTCGATAGGGAGACTCACGAGTTTTTGGGGAGTAATTACAATCCTAACTCATCGATTATTGTCTTTGAAGCAGATGAATATGGCATATCGCCTCCCCAGGACAAAACTCCAAAACTATTGTTGTATCACCCCACACACATTTTATGTACCAATGTTGATTTCGATCATCCCGATATCTATAAAGATCTTAATCACGTACAAGCCATCTTTGACAAATTTTTCGCTTATGCACAGCATGTATACGAGTGCAACAGTCATAGTATTCAAGATAACATGCGCGGAGTCACCACAATGCTTGTTGATATGGGATATGCGAGAGATCAAGTTGAGAGCGCAATGAGTGGCTTTTTGGGTGTCGCACGCAGACTTGAGAGTCATGGAAACAAAAGTGACATCACGTTTATTGACGATTATGCACACCATCCCGCAGAAATCAAAGTTGCATTACGCTTTATACGAGAGAAATATCCAAAAAGTAGGGTAGTGGTTGCTTTTCAATCGCACACATATGCACGCACCCTTGCTTTTTTATCTGAATTCGTTGAGGCTTTGGCGCTTGCGGACGTGGTGCTCATTGACTCCATATTTCCAAGTGCTCGAGAGATAAGTAGCGGTGATAAACTGTCGGCACTCGATGTACAAAATACCGCCCATACTAAGGGATACACACATATCAAAGGATTTACAGACAGGGATCAGCTTATTGCTTATGTGAAATCAATACTTGCACCCCAGGATGTGTTTGTGACACTAGGGGCAGGAAGTATTTATCAGATTATTGACGAAATCAAAAGTTCTCTGTAATTAATATGAATATCGATAGTAATGCGCCCATCGGACATTTATTTTTATGGGGGTTAAACGTTAAGGCCAAACACCTGGCCCACATTGAATCACTACCAGATCTTAAGGCTTTGGTGCAAAGTGACGAATATGCAAGTACCCCTCATCGTTATGTGCTTGGTGGCGGTGCAAACACTCTATTTACCACCTCATATTTTGATGGCATGGTTATGGTTGTAGACACGAAAGGAATTGAGTTACAAAAAGAAGATGAAAAATATTCATATTGGAAGATCATGGCGGGAGAAGATTGGATATCGCTTGTTGAGCATATGGTTTGTCAAAATAATTTAGGAGGGCTTGAAAACCTTGCGTATATTCCCGGAAAAGTCGGCTCTGCTCCTATTCAAAATATCGCCGCTTACGGACAGTCATTTGAAAACGTGTGCGAATCGGTAGAGGTGCTTGAACTTGACACGTTGCAATCTTTCAATCTTCAATGTGCAGAATGCGGATTTGACTATCGATCCAGTATATTCAAACAACGTCACATGATCAAAGATCGCAATTTCGTGATTTGGTCGGTCACACTTAAGCTTGCGAAACCCGAATTTCATAAGGTTGAAACGGGCTATTTTTCAAATTACGAAAGTCTACGATCTGAGCTGGCCGTTAAAGGTGTTGTAAAACCTACCATACAGGATATATATAACGGTGTGGTGTCACTTCGCAAAAATAAACTTCCCGACTGGACGCGCGTTGGGACAAACGGCAGTCTCTTTATGAACCCGATGGTCCCTGGTAATAAACTTCGTAACCTATTAACTCAATTTCCCCGGCTTCAATATTATCCAACAGAGAAAATGCAGTATGTTGACGCATCGAAATTAGATATCCATGACGAGAAATTGTATAAGATAGCGGCAGGACATGTATTTGATGAGTTGGGTTGGAAAGGTAAGCGGGTAGGTCAGGTAGGTACATGGAAGAATCATGCGCTTGTATTGTGTAATTACGGAACAAAAAATCCGACTGATATACTACAGGTGATTAGATTGATGCAAGATGATTTTGAATCGGCTACAGGAATACGACTTGAACCTGAGATCAATATGATACCTTCATAAGCGTTATACCTTTATTTCAACTGTATGCCTACGAGTAACAAACAAGCCTCAAAAAGGATCAAAACCATGGCTGAGGCACAGGAATATGTGAAACGCTTTGCCAAAGATTGTTACAAAAATACTAAAGATACCAGATGGCTCGATTATCCAAACATTGATAAGTTCGACCATCTGCATGAAGAGCTCATTGAGATGTCGCGAAAAATACGATATCATTCCCGTGCCGATTCTGAACGAATAATCCGTAAGGATAAAGATATATTTGTTGATGGCATTGGTGATTTGTTTTTCGCTCTTTGCAGATTAGCCAACCAACTCGATATCGACATAGAGCACGCTTTCAACATTGTTCATAAGAAAATATATACCAGATACAGCAATAATAAAAAATAAGCGTTGAGTTTAGCTTTATCTCATTCATTCCATATCTTATGCACGACTCATACACCATTATCGGAGGGAAGCCGCTTAAGGGTGAGGTTACCCTTGCCGGAGCTAAAAACGCTTCTATTAAACTTATGATTGCGAGTGTGCTGTTTGATGATCCCGTTGTTCTCCATCGTGTGCCTGCCAACAGAGATAACAGCGAGCTAATTCACTTGCTTTCAGAAATTGGGGTAAGCGTGAAGTTAGAAAATAATAGCGCAACCATTAACCCAGGTGGTATATCTAACCATGAGATTAGCCTTTTACACGGTTCAAAAGTCAGATCATCGTTTTTATTATTCGGTCCACTTTTACGGCGTTTCGGTAAGGCGCACATTCCTAATCCGGGTGGGTGCAGGATAGGGGCACGGCCGATTGAGCGCATCATTGAAGGTATTCGGACGCTTGGAGTAGCGGTGACATATAATCATGATACGGGTTATTATGAGGCCATAAAAGCTAAGCCGATAATCGGTACATATACATTTGAAAAACCAACACATACTGGTACAGAAGCGCTGATTTTGCTCGCAGTCTGTGGATCTGCTGAAGTCACTTTGCACAATTGTGCATTGGAGCCTGAAATTGATGACCTTATCATGTTTTTGAATAATGCAGGTGCAAAAATCAAGCGAGAAGGAAAAAGTATACATATCGTGGGAGTGGAAAAGCTTGCGCAAAGCACACCTCATACCGTGGTGGTCGATAGGAATGAGGCAGTCACCTATGCTGCTATGGCATATGCAACCCGTGGCGATATCACTTTAACAAATCTTAATACTAATTTGGTCACTGCTTTTATTGAAAAAATTCGTGAAGCAGGTGGCGGAATTGAATTGCTTAACGATGGTGGAGCAAGATTTTACTATACAGCTCGGCTTCGGGCGACTGACGTGCTCACATCTCCGCATCCCGGATACATGACCGATTGGCAGCCTCAGTGGGGGCTTCTTATGGCTACAGCAAATGGCACATCAATTATTCATGAAACAATGCTTGAATCTAGACTGAATTATGTTCAAGAGCTAAAAAAAGTCGGCGCAAACATGGATCTGTTTCAACCGCAAATAGACAATCCAGAAACGCTGTATCAGTTTAATTATGATCCTCACAAACAGTATACCCAAGCAGTGCGCATTCATGGAGTAGAGAGATTGCATAATGGGGTTATGACTGTGCACGATTTGCGTGCTGGTGCAGTGGTGGTAATGGCTGCCCTGTCTGCAGAAGGAGAGTCGGTGGTACACGGCGCATCACAGGTTGAGCGAGGATACGAACATATTCTTATGAAAGTGAATGCGTTGGGGGGATTGATGCAAAAAAGCTAATATGACATGACCATTACTATGCAAGCATTATGAACCCAGAAACACAAAAGTCACATTCTAAAGTCTCCATTATTGGTTGTGGGTATGTGGGTATGGCAACCGCCTATGCATTATTGCTTCGTGAGGAAATTCGTGAACTGGTACTTGTAAGCCGAGACACCAAGCGCATCACCGGTGAACAACTCGATTTGGAGCATGGGCTCATATTTATGGGCACAAGTAAAGTCAAAGCAACCGAAACATACGATGATATTGCAGGGAGTGATGTGGTAATCATTACTGCAGGGGCAGCTCAAAACCCGGGAGAAACCCGATTGGATCTGACTAAGAAAAACATCACTATAATTAAAGATATTATCCCGAAAATTGTATCCGCTTCACCTGATAGCGTAATAATTGTGGTGACCAATCCCGTTGACATACTGACCTATCATGCGGCTAAAATTGCCGGTCTTCCGCCAGGGAGGGTATTTGGATCGGGCACCACACTTGATACTTCTCGATTTAGATTTCACTTGTCGGAAATTGTTCATGTCAATCCAAAAAGTATTCATGCTTATGTATTGGGTGAGCATGGAGATAGCTCATTTCCGACCATTCATGCCGCAAATGTGGGAGGTCAAAAATTGCTTTCGTTTCACGGGGTGACGTATGATGAAATAATGAAAGCATATGATAAGGCGGCAACGGCGGCATATCGTATTATTGAGGCAAAAGGCGCGACGTGCTATGCCATAGGTGTGGTGGTTGCCCATTTGGTACAAGCCATTTTGCACGATTCAAAACGGGTAACACCTTTATCTACCATACTTCAAGGTGAATATGGTTTTAGTGATGTTGCCTTAAGTTTGCCATGTGTGTTGGGGAAAAACGGAGTAGAATCAACGCTCTCCATTGCGTTATCCGATGAAGAACATGGCTGGCTTGCAAAAAGTGTCCACACGCTTACATCGCATCTTTAGATGCAAATTATTACCTATAGCAAAGAGTGAATGATTTTGTAGATTGCATTCCATTTTGCTGTAATGAAAAGATGTGACGAACAATAGTGTGCGAGCGTCATCGCAGAGTTGAATTGGGGAGCACTTTTGTGTGAGGCGCGACACACACTCCGGGCATTGTGCTGACATTTGAACCGAGAAAGACCCCCTCGCTTATGAGTGCGCCAAGCTTATTTCTATTTGTTTCGATGTATGTATTGTCGGGGAGTTTGCAACGGACTTGCTTTCCATCGAGTCGGAGATTGGTGGTAACGGTTCCCCAGCTCATATTTATATTCTTTTCCAAGACACTATCGCCAACAAATGCATGGTGCAGTAAACACTCGGGCCCGACATAACTTCTTGCAACTTCTGATGCGAAACCAATGATTGAGTTATTTTCAATCATACTGTGTCGAACGAGTGAGTGATTGCCTATGGTTACATACTTTCCAACGTAAGCGGGTCCTTTGACAACTGCATATGCGTCGATGCGCGCATGTGCATCAACATAGACTTTTCCATCAAGCACAGCGTTTGGAGCAACTGATGCTGAAGGGTGAATATATGGTTTAAGGCGATGAGCGAAAAATGTGTCCATGACATTAAGCACATAGTGAGGATACTTTAGTTTGCTCCAATAGGATGTGTATTCTATGTCTGCACCGTATTGTTTGAGCAATACATCTTGTGCAAGCTCGTAGCGCATGTCTTGAGCGTCGGGGTTTGTGAATTGAGAAAAAAGTGATATCAGCTGGTCTGGAGACTGAAAATAGTCAGCGACCATGCGTATGATGCGGCTAGGCTCCTTGCCTCGTGTTGGCTTTTCAACCACACCATGTACTTTTTCACCCTCAAACGAATAGTATCCCATAGCAGGAACATAAGACTCGGTGCGCATGCCACACACCATAAGGTGAGGTTTATGAGAAGCAATATGGTCAAGCATGCGTTTAATGCAGTTAATCTCAATCATATCCACCGCATTTAGCACAAGAATTGGCTTTTTGCTTATTAAATCTGCTATTGAACCTAGAGCGTCATCCATGCCCAAAGCATCATTTTGCAACCTGTACTGTAGGTTAGGTGATACGGATTGATATCCCTTCAGAAAAGACTCGTTTTGTTCGTTTGCGACAACAATTATATTGTGAATGCCGGCAGACTGCACCATATGTATGGTGTGTTCAAGGAGAGATTCCCCCCCTATGGGCCACATAGTTTTGTTGGTGACAAATGGCACAAAGCGTGTCCCTTTGCCGCCTGCGAGTATTACTGCAGTAACTTCCATAATGGTATAATTGTATCATGCTCAGTATGCTAAAATCCAAGCAAATCAGTTATTTATTACAATCTTCTTTGTGAAAAAAGTTACCGTTTTGGGAGGGGGAACCGGCTCATATGTTGTGCTTCGTTCCTTGCGTCAGATTCCATCTCTTGATCTTGCGGCAATTGTTACGATGATGGATTCTGGTGGTTCGACCGGAAAATTACGTGATCAGCTTGAAGTATTGCCACCCGGCGATTTGCGTCAGTGCCTGGTGGCCCTTTCAGAAGCTCCTGAAATATGGAGAAAGCTATTTAGCTATCGTTTTGAAAAAGGCGATTTAAAAGGTCACAATTTCGGCAATATATTTTTGTCAACTTTGCAAAAGATTACAGAAGACTATGAGGAAGTGCTTGATGAGGCTCACTATGTTATGCAATGTGTTGGGCGGGTGTATCCGGCTATTTTAAAAAATGCAGATATACACGTGACATACAACACCGGACGAACAATTGACAGCGAACGACTACTTGACGAACTCAACCCAGATTCTGGAGTCATTGTAAACGCTCAAGCGATACCTAAAGTTGAAGCGTATCCTCAAGCTATTGAAAGAATTGGGAAATCGGATGTGATTATCGCCGGCCCGGGTGATTTGTATTCAAGCGTTATATCTATTGCTCTGGCGAATGGAGTCCCTGAGGCATACACCCACAGCAAAGGCAAACTCATTTATATCATGAACCTTATGACGAAAGCCTCTCAAACCAAGGGGTATGGTGCATTCCAGCATTTAAAAGATTTTGAAACATATTACCATCGTATGCCTGACATCTGTATTATAAACACCAAGCCAATATCGTCACACATGCAGACAACCTATCGTGAACTTGGTGAGGAACCGGTGGTAAACGATTTAGTTCAACAGGGTTATCAGGGCACGATTATTGAGGCGGATTTGGTGGATACCACTGAATACACGGGGTCAGATCAACATTTGGCCGCCTCTTTCGCACATAGTATCGTACGTCATGATGAGCAGAAACTTAAAACTGTCCTCGACAACATACTTAACAATCGTTAGAATATTGAAATCACATCATCTTATGCTCCATAAAGTGCGTCATCGACTACGCAAACACTCCATTTCATTTCATCATGCGGCTCAAGGGGTGTGGTGGGTTTTACGCACACAGCCCAATTATCAAGTCCATGTGCTCATGAGCATTCTTGTGCTCGTATTTGGTTTGTATTTTTCGATTCGTCATTATGAGTGGCTTGTGCTTGGAGTCCTCATTACCATGGGCCTGGTGATAGAGACGATTAACTCAGCGCTCGAGCAAACACTCGATTGTGTAAGCTTAGATAGACGTGAAGACATTCGCATTGCAAAAGATGCGGCCGCAGGGGCAATGCTCATATTTGCCACAGGGGCTGCCCTTATTGGCATATCAATTTTTATTCCTTACGCTGCTTCTTGGTGGTTAAGTTATTAGTGTGACTTTCTTTAATTAAGACTATATGAACCCTGACTCACTCTTTCTATTTGGAACAATACTGTCTTTCTTGGTACATTTTGCTTGCTTCATTCCCTTCATTAATTTTTTGTATAGGCGGAAGATGCAGCGTGCCGAGCAAACAACCAAAGATCCTTTCGGCACGACTACTCCGATATTTGATCAGATGAATAAGCATAAGGTGGGGACGCCGGTAGGCGGTGGCATCTTAGTTATTGCGCTTACCTCGGTCTTATTTTTCGTATACATGGGTTGGTTTCTGCTCACCAAACGGTTTGTGTCTATAAACTATCCCTCATTACTAACTGAGGTAGTTGTTTTACTATTCACCTTTGTAAGTTTTGGGCTTTTGGGCCTATATGATGATCTTTCAAAAATATTTTTGTGGAAACGAAGCAATTATTTTGGAATGCGGTGGCGACAAAAGCTCATTATTGAACTCGTATTAGCCGCTGCAGTCGCGCTCACCCTCTTTCTTAATTTGAAAATTGACATCATACACATTCCATTTGTAGGCGCATTTGAACTTTCATATTGGTATGTTTTTTTTGCAATGTTTGTGATTGTCGCATTTTCCAATGCGGTCAATATCACAGACGGATTAGATGGTCTTTCGACAGGCGTTATGCTTATTGCACTCACCGGTTTTTGGATCGTGTCTCGAAGCATAATTGATGTTCCCACATCCATTTTCATATCCGTTTGGCTCGGGGGAATTTTGGCATTTCTCTATTTTAATATCTATCCTGCACGCATTATGCTCGGCGACACAGGGGCATTGTCATTTGGCGCAACATTTGCAGTCATAGGGCTTATTTTGGGTAAACCATTTGCTCTGCCGGTAATAGGCGGAGTTTTCGTTCTTGAGGCGGCATCTTCTGCTTTTCAACTCTTAAGTAAACGATTTGCTCATAAACGCCTTTTTGCCGTCTCGCCGTTTCATCTCTACTTACAGCATCGGGGATGGCCTGAGCCCAAAGTAGTTTTTCGTTTGTGGATACTGGGAGTAATTTTTGTACTTATGGGCTTGGCGATTGCATTCATTTAGAAAACGCAAGCAACCAAGTTCACTACCAAGACATTTGAATAATGATACTTGTATGAAACAATGGAAAAATAAACATGTGTTGGTAATAGGACTCGGTTTGCAAGGGGGCGGAGTGGGTGTGTGTCGGTATCTCGCCCGTCATGGAGCACACGTTACCGTTACCGATCTTAAGACGTCCGATGCGCTTAGTAAATCAATAATTGCTTTGCGCTTATATCCCAATATTACTTTTGTTTTGGGCGGACATAGCCAAATAGATCTTGCGCATATAGATTACGTTGTAAAAGGGCCCTCCGCTCGTTGGGATAATCCAATTGTTCAAGATGCACACAAGGCAAAAATTCCAGTTTATATGGAAACAGCGCTCTTTGTGAAGCATACGCCAGCTATTGTGGTGGGAGTTACCGGAACGCGGGGCAAGTCTACAACTGCCATGCTGTTATATAAGGTACTAAAAGATTACTATAAAAAGGGGAACGTATATCTTTCCGGCAATGTGCCCAATACATGTGCGCTTGAACTGCTCGATGAGGCATCTGCACAAGATGTTGTTGTCTTGGAATTATCGTCATGGCAACTTTCGGGATTTCATCAAGAAAAGATATCACCTCCCTATGCGGTATTTACCAATTTTTATGAAGATCACCTCAATTACTACAAGGATATGCAAGAATACATCTATGACAAAACTGCTATATTTGCCTATCAAAGCACCACTGATTCACTCATCACTCTTCCTTCCACACTGAAAATTCTTCAGGATGCAAGCTTCTCTATACCTTCACGCATTCTTTGTTGTGAAGTCAACGACTTTTCACATCCTCTATTGCACTTACACGGACTTCATAATAAAGAAAATGCTGCACTGGCAGCAAAAACAGCCTCGTTGTTGTTAGATGATGTTTCGTCATCTGATATTCAAGCCCACATTGCATCACAATCTGGTATGCGTTTCAGACAAGAGATTATCGCGCAGAAAAACAAACTAATTGTCGTAAACGATTCAACATCGACCACACCAATTGCATGTATCAAGGCGATTGAAACATTTAAGGATAAAAAACTTGTATTGATTTTGGGAGGTAATTCGAAACGATTACCAACTTCAGAGTTGATTCAAGTGATACGCCGATACCGCAAGCAAATGGTATTAATAGTGCTTCTTCCAGGCACCATGACCGAAGAGATAATGCCCCAGATTGTGCAGATACCAAATCTGAATGTAAGCACCATTCATACTCATTTCAATGATGCCGTTACCCAAGCGCTTAATACAGCCTTGAATTGTCAGGGCCCCACTTGTCTTTTATTTTCTCCGGGTGCAACATCTTTTGCTCAATTTACCAATGAATTCGACAGAGGGGATAAATTCAACAGTCTTGTGTCTGCTATAATGAAGTAATGAGCCGCACCGGACACAGAACAGCTTGGTATATCAACCTATATACTATCCCCATCATCCTAACGTGTATTGGATTGTATTTTGTATTTGAAGGCTCGTCCATTCGCGCATTAAATTTGTATCAAGATGCTTTTTTCTTTCTCAAGAAACAGGCGACGTGGTTTGCCATAGCGCTTGTAGGTCTTTTTGTCTTTTCTCGCATTTCGTATAAACGACTGTATGTCCTGGCGATGCCCTTGGTTATTATAAGTGTATTACTTCTTGTTGCAGTGCTTATACCTGGTGTTGGATCGCGTATCAATGGGGCGATGCGATGGATTAATTTGGGCCCGTTTAACGTTCAGCCGGCTGAGCTTGCCAAATATGCAGTCATCGTATATTTATCCGCGTGGTTTGCCCATCGAGAGAAGAAACGTATAGCGGCTTTCGTTTTATTGCTTCTTATAATAGCCGGGCTTATCATGATGCAACCTGACATGGGTACAACAGTGGTTATTGTGCTTATTGCACTTGGCATGTATTTTGTGGCAGGCGTTGATTTGAAGAGGTTTTTTCTTTTGTTGCCGGCACTTGCACTTATTGGGATAATCACTGCGCAATCTGCCACTTACAGACTGCACAGGCTCATGGTTCTTTTTGATATAAATCAAGATCCACAAGGAATTGGTTATCATGTACGCCAAATTCTTATAGCCCTTCAAAATGGGGGTCTATTTGGTTTGGGGTTTGGTGGTTCAAAACAGAAATATTTGTTTCTTCCCGAGCCACACACCGATAGCATATTTGCAATTATTGTAGAAGAGGTTGGGTTTATCGGTGGAGTGGGGGTTATCTCACTGTACGCTTTGTTTTTGTATTATTTGTATCGTGTTGTTGTGCAGATGCGTGATCGATTTGGGTTCATGCTTGGTGCAGGTATTCTCTTTTTCTTTGGATTCCAGTCGTTTCTTAATCTCGCAGCAATGACCCGTCTTGCTCCGCTGACCGGCATTCCTCTGCCATTTATTTCATATGGAGGAACCAGTTTACTTATATCATTTTGTTTGGTGGGTGTCGCCATTAATCTCTCAAAACAACACGCTATTGCAGTCAAACCTCATGTGTCACTTAAGGCGTTTCAAACAGGAGTTCTTCCGTTTGTGAAGAAAAGACTGCGGATGAAAAAGTCGATGCGATAAATTCCTTGCAATTCTGGCTTTTGGCCTGTATATGAACTACAATATCATACATGTCCAAGCTTCATACTTTGCTTGTCACTGGTGGTCATCCCACACCTGCACTTGCAGTTATTGACGCGCTTAGAGTGCACAGACCGCGCACTCGTATTGTATTTGTCGGACGAAGAACAGCAAATGAGAAAGAAAAGTCGCAGACATATGAGTATCAAGAAATTTCGCAGAGGGGCTTGGAGTTTATCCACTCGACTGCGAAGCGGGGGGATCGAGGTTTGTTAGAGCTCCCGTATCAAATAATCAAAAACTTATTTCTTCTTAATACCGTACGTCCAAACGCCGTGCTCAGTTTTGGAGGCTACATTAGCGTACCCGTATGCATAGCTGCATATCTACTTCGCATACCATTTTTTTTACATGAACAAACATTGCAACCGGGCAGTGCAAATATTCGCCTCGCACGATTTGCTTGTGGCGTGATGGTTTCTTATCCTCAAACCATGCACCATTTCAAGCATGCACATGTCGTGTGTACCGGTAACCCCATCAGACAATCATTTCGCAATCATTCTTCTGGTAAAAATGTATTTTCTCATCTCGCAAGCCCCATCATTTTTATACTGGGAGGCAATCTTGGTTCACATGCCATTAATATGCATGTATTCAACTTATTGCCCAAACTACTTACAGACTTTTCCGTGATTCATCAAGTCGGCAATATCAAACAATATAATGATTGGGATAGGGCAATGCAGCATCATGTCGGTCTATCTCCAGAGCTCGCCCGCAAATATCTGCCGATTGAACATCTTAACTCACACGACATCTCTCAGGCGTATCAAGTGGCAGATTTGGTCGTTTCAAGAAGTGGCGCAAGCACAACTACTGAGCTTATAGCGCGTAAAAAACCAGCGGTGCTCATTCCGCTCCCATGGTCTGCGTATGGTGAACAAAAAAAACATGCGTTACTTCTTGCTGACGCTCACGCAGCGATAATTTTTGATCAAGACAAACCCTCGGATGAATTATTTGCTTGTATTCAAACGATGCATAAAAATGTACAATCGTATAGTAACGCATACGATTCAATCGCCCATTTTTATGATCCACAAGCGACCCAAAAAATTATTCGGACTTTGGAGAAAGCCCTTGTCACCGGCTGCAACGTTTGATAAGTTCACTCCACGAAGATACAGACCGCACTCACCAATTTTTAGTACTTCGCGTCTAAAACATCTCTTAAGGATGGTTGCCGCATGGGCAACTACCTCCAACTTAGGATTGGTGTTTGTCATGGGGCTGTGCATTTTTTTGTTGCTGGTCTTTTTCCACTATTTTTTTACGATTAGTACTATTGAGGTTGTGCAAGATAATGCAATAGAGCAAGACATGGTGTACGCACTTGATGGGCTCGATGAGCTTAACGGTAAGAACTTATTACTCCACACAAGTGAGTCAATCCGTAAACACATTATTTCTTTCAACCCGGCGCTTATTGATGTTGAAGTTGAAAAACACTATCCGCAGACGGTACGAATTCTTATTAAACCAAACCCTCCGGTTGCTCATTTAGCAGTCGATAACGACACCTATGTGAAACTATCCGCCGACGGGCTCATGATGGGCTTGGCGTATGAACGACCGCTATATGGAGGAATAATCGAGCACTATCAGAAACTTACGCACTCAGATATTGTCATGGGTAAGACTATAGGCCTAAGCGATGTGCGGCTTGCCGCATCTATGGCCGGCGTGTTGGTTGATGGTGGATATGATGATTTTGTTATACGCATCGAAGATACGCATTTGATTACTACTCAAATTGATAAAACTCTGTTTAAGATGTCTACAGACTCCAATCACCTCAAACAACTCGATGCGCTTCGCCATATGCTCCGCATCGTTTCAAACGGAGCAACAGACATGCGCATCGTTGACCTTCGCTTTGAAAAAATCATCATTGAAAAATAATAGTAGACTTTTGGAATTGTTTCCGCTATTCTAGGGAGTGTTGTATGAGTGCAAAACAAACCCTTACTGCGCTTGATATCGGTACATCAAAAATTGCTGCAGCATTTGCTGTTCGTGATGAGTCGGGTAGACTGAAAATATTGGGATATGGTATCTCACAATCACAGGGAGTTCGCAAGGGAGTTATTGTTGATATAGATCAAGTCACTGAAGCTTTAGATACTGCTTTGCAAAAAGCAGAACGAATGGCCGGAGTGGGAGCGAAAGATGCATATGTTGCAGTGGGGGGGCCTCATGTTGCCTCCCAAGATTCTCACGGCGTTGTCGCAGTTGCTAACCCTAAGGGAGACATCTCAGAATCTGATGTTGAACGGGTTATTGATGCGGCAAAAGCCATATCAATACCCTCCACCCGACATGTACTTTCTGTATCTCCTCGACAATTTGTGGTTGATGGTCAAGCGGAGATAAGAAACCCCGTGAGTATGAGCGGTGTTAGGCTTGAGGTTGATTGCAACATCATAACTGCTTCAGCCACGAATTTGCGAAATGTTGAGCGTGCGCTTGAATCGGTGGAGCTTGATAATGCAGGATTTGTTTTTTCTGCCGCAGCAGCAGGACATGCGGTACTTACCGACACCGAGAAGGATTTAGGAGTATTAATTGTTGATGTGGGTGGTGGCAAGACTGATTACGCCGTGTATAGCGAAGGTGCACTTTGCTATGTTGCCTCAATTCCCATAGGGGCCAAACACATCACTAATGATCTTGCAGTTGGGCTTGGTTTGCCGATTGAAACTGCAGAAGAAATGAAGATGTATATGTCAAATTCCTATACGCCATTTTCCGGTCGTGCCAAATCGGTTGAGCTTCCTGATATTAGTCAATATTTGGCACAAGGCGAGGCATCGGAGTTTACGAGTAAAACTGTGTATGAAGGCATTATTTCGATCCGTATCGAAGAAATATTGAGCATGGTATACAAGGATCTTGAAAAAAACACCTATCATAAACTTATTCCCGCGGGTGCTGTGCTTGTGGGGGGCGGAGCAAAGACGATTGGAATGCAAGAAGTAGCAAAACACATATTCCGCGTGCCTGTTCGTATGGGTAAACCTGCAGATCCGACCATAAAACATGGAAAGATGGTCGTTACTGGATTAACCGATGAGCTTACCGACCCGGCATTTGCCGGACTTGTGGGGCTTTTACAGGCTGCTGATATGATTACAACCGGAAAAGGAGGGAGCTCGGTGCTTGAGAATTTGCAAATGAACATTACAGGCGCATACAGAGGCTCCGGATTGCCCAAGGGCTCTAGCGGGGGCATATTTGAGAGAATTAAAGAAGTTATTCAACAATTTCTTCCGTAAACATGTTAGTTAAACCAACTTCCGGTACTGGTGGACAAGTGGCACGAATCAAAGTTATAGGGGTTGGTGGCGGGGGAAGTAATGCTATTGGGAGCATGATTAACGAGGGAGGGATTGGTGGAGTTGAATTTATATCCATAAACACCGACGCTCAGGCGCTCTTGCACAATCAAGCTCAAATAAAAGTGCAAATTGGAGATGCGTTGACTCGGGGTTTGGGCAGCGGAGGCAGTCCTGAAGTGGGGCAAAGAGCAGCTGAGGAAAGCCTCGAAAAGCTTAAAGAAGAGTTAAGTGGAGCTGACTTGGTGTTTATTACCGCAGGGATGGGGGGCGGCACCGGAACGGGAGCATCGCCGATCATCGCCAAAGTCGCAAAAGAGTGTGGAGCCCTCACTATTGGTGTGGTAACAAAACCATTTCTCTTTGAAGGGAGTAAGCGGATGAACGCAGCCAAAGTAGGCATTCAAAACCTCAAAGATAACGTTGACACACTTATTGTTGTGCCAAATCAACGTATACTGCAAATTATCGACAACAAAACCTCAATGCTTGAGGCACTGCGAAAAATTGACAGTGTTCTGCATCAAGGAGTGCGGGGCATTGCAGAGCTTATTACCGATCCGGGCTTAATCAATGTGGATTTTGCAGATGTCAGAACAATTATGTCAAGTGCGGGAACCGCACTTATGGGTATCGGGCTTGCCAACGGTGATGCGCGCGCTATCCATGCAGTCAAAGAAGCCATAACCTCACCTCTTCTTGACTCA